>WLWD01002566.1_pt1 | contig 115352 bp, 81 predicted proteins | sample 6712731 | NCBI WGS metagenome assembly WLWD01 (sample SAMN12718690, study PRJNA576275) | sponge metagenome | isolation source: marine sponge | host: Mycale hentscheli | place: New Zealand: South Island, Marlborough, Capsize Point | collected 2014-11-01 | reverse complement strand
AATAGTTCCTATTGAAAAAAAACACTTCAATTACTAAAAATAAAATGGCTGTGTATTGAATTTACATATGGTAAAATATTTTATGCCATAATAACTTTTGTCCTGGTCCCACCCTGAGAACTTTACAAATAATTCTTCCACTTACTGACTGGTCTCACAAATTAAACACTTTGGGGTACCCCCGAGACTATGTACTGCTCACTCAGTTCTTTCTTTGATTATATAATCAGCCAGTAATATTAATTCCAAATTCACTAATCATGGTTAACATGCTGCCTCCCTGGCTCCCTTCAGGCTCTTGCCTTCTCCAACAAAAGAGAGACTTGGCAAATTGCTTACTTGAGCATTTGCTATATGTTAGAAAGTTAATCTAATTTTTTTCACAACAATTGACAATTGCATATTGCTACATTACTTGAACCTATATCTGTTTTTTTATTACAAATATGTAATTACGCACTTTATTAATAATCTTTTTTGAAGTTCACTAAAGGGTTCAGAATTGTAATGGCTAGTACTTACACTACACTGAAAGTTGTAGCAATAGAGACCTACTATCTTTAGGGGAGAAATGTACACAAACATCAGACTCACTTTACATGCAGGTTACAATCAACACTGCAATTGGTTTTACCTGGCTGTTTGATTTCAGTCAGTAAGTGGTGTAGATAAAAGACAAAACTATATCCCTAGACATAATATTTATTCAATTTGTACTCTGAAAAGTACAATTTCTATAAACTTAGCTATATTTTTCCTTTGAAGTTTACCTAGCATTTGGAAGCAGTTTCAGTTCTACATTCGTGATTTAGAAGCAAATATATAAGCTTCCCTATACAAGGGTCATAAACTCAATTTTTTTCCTTGTAAGAATGGACATTAATACTACAATGCATATCCAGCCTGGTCCAGGTAATGAAGCATCATCTTGGTTCAATCTAAAGTTATCAAAACTGTACAGGAATAAGTCAGTTCTCCTTATTCTGCTTTGGCAATTCTCTACTGGTTTGTTGTACAATATTTTTCTGAGGCCTACGAGATACATTCAAAATGCATACATAGATGATGCTCTGCTAATGTCATTGTTCATTTCCTTCATGTTTATGTTTTCACCTCTGACTGGTTTTATAGCAGATGTAAAATTGAGTCGTATCAGAGTACTACGTTATGGTACAGTATTTATGCTGGTATCACTTGTAACTATTCTGGTGGCTGGAAGTTTCCTGCTGTTGGGTACGTATGAGTTCAATGCTAAAGGAATTATTCTAGTATCTGCAATTGCTCTTTCATTGACATTCTATACATTAGGAACAGTATTATTTCTATCGAACATACTTCAGTTTGGAACAGATCAACTTCGTGATGCCCCCACAAGATATTCTACGTATTTTATTTGGGCCTACTTCTGGACAGATAGTATGGGATATCTTATTACTTCTGCTACCTATTTACCAGGACGAGAAATTGTAATAAATTTACATGAAAATAAAATAGCCATTGATAAATACAGAGGTATTGCTATAGGTATTATAATACTCATATCTATTATAATAATCTCTATTCTATTACTTCAAGTCAGAAATTATTACAATTGGTTTTTATCAGACAACAATTTGCAGAATCCATACAGTCTTGTTTATAACATCTTACATTATGCTGTGCTTCACAAAAAGCCTGTAAGACCAAGTGCATTTACATTTTGTGATAATGAACGTCCTTCTCGAATAGACTTTGGTAAGCAACGCTATGGTGGACCATTTACTACAGAGCAGGTTGAAGATGTGAAAGTAACATTGAATATTTTAGTGGCTTTGCTTTCTTTTAGTCCCATATTTTTATTAGAAGCTACTGCAGCTTTCTCGTTTAAGAACCATGTCATGTATTTAGACTCTCACTTCCAAGTGGATGATCCTTTCCTAACGACAGTGATAGATAGTGTGGCAATAATTCCTACATCAATCCTAGTATGTATACCTCTTTTTCAATGCGTGGCTAAAGTAATCCCAATCAAATATACTCCCAATATATTCAAAAAGATTGGGATGGCTTTTAGTGTACTTATCTTTCAGCTTTTGATTTTTTTGTTGTACAATACTCTCTCTTATGACAGCAGTGTTAATCTGGCATTCTTTTTTTCATATTGCAAACATAATGCCACATACAACATTAACAAAAACTTTGTTATCATTCCAAGCAAATATGTGTCGATATTACAACAAATATTGTTTGCTGTCTTCCAAGTGTTGCTCTACACATCTGTCTACGAGTTTATTTGCTGTCAAAGTCCTCAATATATGAAAGGACTCCTGTTTGGTTTATTCTATGCATTGAGAGCATTCAACCAGTCCTTAGGAGCTGCCACTATGTACTTGTTTATTCATCACTGGTACTCCACTAGTCTGAGTTGTGGTTCTGCTTATTATATATTTGCTCTGTGCATTGCTGTGGTGTCTCTACTGGTTTACATTAATGTGGCTAGAAAATACAAATATCGGAAAAGAGATGATATCTGTAACATTTACAAATTTGCAGAAGATTATTATTCCAACATTCAATAATAAATACTGTTTTTATATTTCCGTTCTTTTTTTACGTAGATAGCTACATATTTAAGCTATGTTCATAATAATTTTCTTTAATCATACAATTTGATCTGCATAAACTTTATAATAATGGTATGGCATATATTATGTTGAACAATGCATTTGTAAGTTTAGAAACATCAAATATTGTTGACAGCAAAAAAATACTTTACCAATTTCAACATAAATTTAAGATAATTGGACATCACATAGAATGTCATCTCTTAATTGCTTGTTTGAGGTATGGCTTTTTAAAGGATGTACAAGTCACAATTGTACTTGTGAAGTATATTTTGCTGAAACTGCGAATAAAGGAAACCAAACCATCAAGTCCAAATTTTTCTTCACTTATTGTATTGATGCTTTTTACTGTAAATAAAAGACTAAGTCTCAAATTTGTATAGCTTTTATACATATCTAATTGTAATTCATCACATGTTGCCTTTGTCATCTTAAAGTAGACTGTTGTCAAATTTGCAGTTGGTAATTCAAATTTCCATTTTTGAGAGACATAATTTAGTTGAATTCATGTACTAGTATGCTCTTCCTTGTACATAGGCAAAAGTAAGTAATAAGGTTGGTGAAAACATAAATCATTAGATAGCTACAGTTGGATAGAATTTAGACTGGTGAATTATTTTTAATCATTTTCAAGCCACTTGACTGTTGTGTAACTATTAGAATTAAAGTGATTGTGCAATTGACATTCTTTCACTTACGACTGTCTGGTACTATAACACCAGTAGAACTCTACTATAAACTTGATACTCAAAACTCATCTACACTAATATTGGCGACTTGCAAGTAAAGTAGAAATTGAACCTAGTGATGCTGGCCAGACCCTTTACCTAGCTGCTAAGACAAGTATGATACCAACCTCCAGCAGTGGCCTACTTCCAGCCAATAGCATAGTTGCTACCAACAGTTTACTCTGCAACTACAGAGACTGCAGTCATCAGAGTTTAGTGCTCTTTGATGTTCTTTTACCCTATGCTGCAAGGGCCTTCCAGACTGTCTTATATATACTGTATCATATCCCACATGATTATCTCGTAAATTACTCTCTTCTGATGTTCTAGACTAGGATAATTGCCTCACGGTACCAGTGTAATAAAATTCTCCTGATGGATGCATGTGAGTTCTTCTTCACACAGGGGGGGGGGGGGGGGGGGTGACTACATCAGGCATGAAGTGATTATGAGGTATCATCTCATAATCACTTCATTCCATGCATTCATTTTTAGGTATATACATTCTGGAAATTTTCAATTTTAAGTACTTTTTAGCCAACTGTTTCTTAAAGTCTAACCAAGATAGCCTCGTGACAGACAGATTAACCAAAAAGAAAATTTTTGTAAAAGATTCATTGCATTTCACTCACTTTTAGTATTTGTCCATCACTTAAAATAAATCCTTCAGTCATTGCTGTTGCCTTTTTTTTTAACATTCTTGTAGTTCTCACTGATTGATCAAGTACTTAACACCTCCTCCACCTAAACATACAAACATAGTACACACAGCAAGGCTAAGAGCAATTAGTAAGAGCCAGCTATACAACCAGTTAACATGTAATATAAACAATGGCAGGACAATGCAAGAAATCACGACATTAGTTGTTTAAATCAACATATTAGCTAGCTACTTGATTGTGATTACAGATGCTGTAATTAAGAAGCACCAAAGGTAGCTACTATACACTAGTTCGCTATAACAAGCCAGAAACGCTCACCAATATTTATTATTTCACACAACGTAGGCGGCCAAAGGTTGGGGCTCAGGAACAATAGTCATAATTCCCTCTTCTTAAAAAGCTGACTTTGCATTTTTGTTTAAACTATTAAATACAAGAGGAAAGAAGTTAGAAATAAAATTAATATGTCATGAGAATGACAGGTATTAAATTATAAAGGTCAGCTGCATAGGCGTAGGGACCATAGCAGCCATGGCCATTATACTTTTTATGGAATATATTTAATCACTCTTGCACATGCACAATTTTTTTTTCTTTTTCTTTTTTTCTTTTTTTTCTTTTTTTTTTTTCTTTTTTTGCAGCCCGTAACTAAATGTCAGAAAGAAAATAAGTTCCTCAAGCCCATGTATTGTTTGGTTGTTTTGCTGCTTCAGGCTCATCACTCTCAGGCATTTTTGTTTCCAAACAAATATCTTGCAAATTGTAAGAAGTTTTCAATCTCGGGGTGAATGGCCTTGTAGCAACTTATAGAGCAATCTGCATCATGGTGGAGCCAGTAAGAAAGGGAAGCTTCATTGAGTATGCTAATTCACTGGAAAGATGGTCTAGTCAAATTTGACATCCATGACTCTAGTGTGAGTTCTACTAGAAACCAGTTTTGAAGATGCATAGACTGTAGCAAAATGATAAAATTCAGTATTTTTTAAGATTCTGCCAAACTTAAAAATTCTTGTTTGACAAGGTATGATTAGCTAATGGGTGTGATTTGGTACTAAATTAGTATGTTTTCATCAAATTTTCATCACTTTATTAATATGGATTGATTACATTTAAACCATTTAAACCCCACCCAATATTACACCCATGAACTGCCAAGACCTGTTAGCTAGCTGCCTGTATGACAATATTCATTAAACCAAAATATTTTGCAGAAATAAAAGCATAAGCAACTTTATCGACAGGTATAAGGATTTACATCTGTGAGTAACACAAGGAAACATTGTTCTTTTTATTATTCACCTTTGACAATACCCGTTCAACCATTATATTAACATTACTACCCTATAATATATAAGCTAAAAAACTGGCTTTAAAACTGTGCCTTCTCTCCTTATTAATTAAGGTGTTCCAAAATTTTTCGTGTATTATATTTCACAAAGAGTTAAAGCTGATAGTGAAACTTCAGCCATAAAAGCCTGTTGTCTTTGTTTTTCACTTACAGGTAAAACTCAAATGCAGCCTTGCTACCTGTTTATCCCATGTAGTTTACCAATGATTACTGTTGCCATAACAATAACTAGTTATACTTTCTGTCTAAGTACAACACAGCTGTTCTTAAAAAAAGTATCCTTCAAAGGAACTGAAGGGAATACTGATCAAACATTGTATTTTCTACCATCTGTTTGATCTACTGCTATTTTCTTTTGCTCTACATGTATACTGCAGATAATATCCAAGTTCAAACATTTACCGAAAAGTCATATCTTGTTCAGAAGAAAAAACAATTTTGGAAGAAAACATTTTGGACTTCTAGAGTTTTCACTTGCTATGTGAGTAAGTCTGTCCTGATAGTGCTGCTGTGGGAGTTTTCTACTGGTCTACTCTTCAACTTATTTCTCAGACCTACAAGATACATTCAAATTGCATACATTCATGATGCTTTAGTATTGTCTATTCTTTCATCTATAGTTTTTCCTTCTCTCACCGCTAGCTGGCTTCATAGCAGATGTGAAGACTACACGTATCAAGGTACTACGCTGTGGTACAATTATAATGATTCTTTCGGTTCTAAGTTTTCTAGCTTCAGGAATCTGTATGCTACTCCATAGATACCGGTTTAATGTAAATGGACAATTGCTCCTATCTTCATTTGCTCTGGGTGCCATCTTCTATGGATTAGGAAATATTCTTTTTATATCTAATATAGTGCAGTTTGGAACAGATCAACTGCGAGATAACCCCACCAAACATTCAGTATACTTCATTCGTGCTTATTTCTGGACAGATAGTATAGGATATCTCATTACTTCAGCTACTTACCTCCCAGGACGAGAAATACTTATTGTGATAGGTGCTGATGTAATAGATATAGATAAGTACAGAGGTATTGCAATAGGAGTAGTTGTAATTATGTCATTTGGAATGATGTGTTTTCTACTTGGTGCTGTCTACAGTAAAAAATACTCTACTTTATTTTTATCTGATAACAGAGTATACAATCCATACAAACTTGTTTATAATGTTTTAAACTATGCTGTTCTTCACAAAAAACCAGTAAGACCAAGTGCATTTACTTTTTGTGACAATGAACGTCCTTCTCGGATAGATTTTGGTAAGCAACGATATGGTGGACCATTTACTACAGAGCAGGTTGAAGATGTGAAGGTAATGTGGAATGTTTTTGTAGTCCTGATTTCTATTAGTCCAATATTTCTTTTGGAAGCTGCTGCTGCTTTTTCATTTAAGACTCATGATATGCACTATCGTGAAGTCTATGTTCGAGTAAATGATCCTTATCTATTGTTCATAGTAGATCATGCCATGGTAATTCCTTTATCTATGGTGATATTCGTGCCTCTCTTCCAGTTTGCAGGGAAGTTGACTCCACTCAAATATACTCCTAACATATTCAAAAAGATCGGGATTGCAATTGTTATCCTTGTATTCCTATTTATGATCTACACATTGTATGACATTCTTGCTTATGACAGCAGTGTTGACCTTGGACACTTCTATACTTATTGCAGACACAATTCTACATACAAATTAAACAAAAGCTTTTTCAGCATTCCAAGTGACTATGTGTCGATATTCCAACAAATAGTGTTTGCTGTCTTCCAAGTTTTGCTCTACACATCTGTGTATGAGTTTATTTGCTGTCAAAGTCCTCAATATATGAAAGGACTCCAGTTTGGTTTATTCTATGCATTGAGAGCATTCAATCAGTCCTTAGGAGCTGCCACTATGTACTTGTTTATTCGTCATTGGTACTCCACTAGTCTGAGTTGTGGTTCTGCTTATTATATATTTACTTTATGCATTGCTGTGGTGTCTCTACTGGTTTACATTAATGTGGCTAGAAAATACAAATATCGAAAAAGAGATGATATTTGCAACATTTACAAATTTGCAGAAGATTACTATTCTAATGTTAGGAAATAATTTTTTTTGCGTTCAATTATACTAATGCTGAAACAGTTTAATGACTTAGATAATAGACTTGTATTACATTAATTAATTATGTTTATAATTTAGTTTTAAAATTAAATTATTTCTTGCAGTTGCATCACAAAAGAAAGTTTCAATTTTCGGCCTTCTCAATTTTAATTACGAAGTTTAAATTCATATTAGCTAAACACAATGGACTTGCATTAAAAAAAATTTTGAATATTAAATTCTGATATAACTACCAAATATTTTTTATAGACTAGAAACACTGACCCTCACCTTTTGACCTTATAGTATACTTTCAACAAGCCCCATGCTATAGCAGTTTACTCAATGGGGCTTTTTGAAAGTAAGACAGCACCTCACTGGACTTTAACTGGTTGTAGTGTACCACAATGGACAACATGGTAAGATTTTTTAAAAACCCTTTCTTAAAGAAGCACCTAATTGATGCTTCATTCTTCTTATGAATTCATACAGTATAAGGTATTTTGATATAATTCTCAAAGAACACATTGAATTCATTGCTGCATTCACACACAATAACTTAGTTCAGGATATTTCAAAAGGGATACAGGTGAAAAGACAACCAGAGGATAAAATAGATCAGTTGGTCTATATGAGACAAATATGAATTAAGAAATGAGGGAGAAAACATTATTTTACTAATTTTATTTACTGCTCTCATGACTTGGCTGAAATAGGTAAGGCAGGTATGACACTTAAAAATAATTACAATTTTTTACTATCTACCACTATCTGTTCTCCAGAGTAGTTCTATCTTTGTATTACATTACATGCCTTACAATCTTACAATAGCTGGTAGTGCCAGAAATATTTTTCTTCTTTTCATGCCTTATGTCTCATACTTCCTTCTGCCTCATACTTCCTTCTGCCATTGCTTACATTCTATATTCTTTATTAAAATATCAGACGGATTATGTTGTTTGTTATTTTGTTTCTGAGGGACATGGCTACTGGAGCTTATGTAGCCACAGAAGAAAACTTGACTGTGCATAAACTATCTTGACACTTGCAACATAGTCTCCCTCCCTCACTAGTGCAAGTATTATTATTTTCTCCCAATAACTGTTACCAAACATTTGCACTTTGTTTAATTTCAGCCCCATACTAAAAATAAACAAATATGAGTTGGAAGCATTAATTAAGTCAACATATCGATGAGTGGTGCTAGCAAGTGCAGTGAAAAGTGACAGTAATGTATATATTGGAATATCTCAAGAACTACCGTACGTAGGGTTTTTGTTTGTTTGTTGTTGCTGTTTTTTAGGATACATGTATATTTATCACATGGAGGAAGGTCAATGATGAGCAGGGGAGGATCCGCAGTATTGTTTTGGTTTAGCAATTCCAGACTTTCTTAGTTTTAGTTATTCATACTAAAAAAATATCTTGAATGCTTAGTTTTAGTTTTTTCCCCAAATTCTCCCTGAAGATTTAGTTAGTTTTTAGTTTTTCTTCAATACCATGTAGAAGATTTAATTATAGTTATACTATCAATTGTCTTAGTTTTAGTTAATTTATGTTGCCTCTCAAATTCTGCAATAATGAGACTCCTTAAAGAAAGTTGTTCATGTAGTTTTCCCAAAGAACTTCAAAAATGGCATATTTCTGTGAAAACTTGGGTATTATTAATAAAGTATGGTATTTGTTATGTAGTTTAGAGAATAATTACTTGATGGGAATTTATATTTTCATTTAATAATGGCATAATTCAAGGTGAATTGTTTACAATAAAATTGCTTAGTTTTAGTTTTTGTCATCCACTCTACTGGTAGTTTTAGTTATTATTGAATTTACTGTCTTCTAAAATAATTAGTTTTAGTTTTTTCAAGTTCTCTACAGCTTAGTTTTAGTTATTCTTACCAAATGTAAAATACCCCAAAACTAAGGGGTTTTGGTTTTAGTTTTAGTTAACTAAAACAACACTAGATCCAGGATTGTTTTTAAGGGGTGGGGGGGCTTTTCTCAAGAATGGGTGAAACGGCTAAGCTACTTATGGAAAAATGTTGACTTTATTTTATTTCCTACACGATTGCATTCTAATATCCATTCATACAATAAATAATTAGCACTATCACTCCGATTAAATAATCATAGTAGCCTGAATTACTATTTGATTGAGATAACAATGCTTCCTACCACGTGTCGGGCTCTAGTGTGCCAGCAGTAAAATATTAATAAAAACATGTGACTGACTTGTCCTAGGGTTCTTAGACACACAACAACTTGAATTAGTTATTCATTCATTGAGTATGTCCTACGTTGTTGCTTAAGAGGTATGACAAGAAGAATCGCAAAAATCAAGAACTATAAGGAAACTTAACAGTGAAACACAAGTATGCTTCGGTTTCATTACTGTAATAATGATGATAGCTCATCCTTCATAATGAGCTTTATGTTTTCACTTTATTGTTAACATTGAACGTTTATTTTAATGTAATAAAACAATAAACAAAATTTTTTCAACAGGAAAAGTCACGTTGTATTTAAGTGTGTACAAAAAATATACTAAGAGTCTTTATAAAAGAACTGGCAACTTCTTCCTCTAAACTACAAACTACAATTATGATGTTAAGGAGAATAGCCGATTGTTTTTATCTTAACCAAAGACACTTCACAACAAAACTGTCTATTATTCTATTATTGTGGCATTTTTCCACAAGCTTCCTGTACAATATACTTCTAAGACAGCCCAGCTATTTCCAACTAGATAATACAAATATTGGAATTTTAACTGCTACTTTTCTCAAAACACCATTTTTATTCTCGCCCCTGGCAGGGTTCCTAGCTGATGCAAGGTTTGGTCGCATGAAAGTGCTATTATTTGGCACCTACTCAATGATTACTGCAACTTTTTTATCTGTGATAGCACTAATAGCGCTTGGGACTAGTCATGCTGAGAATGTGGTAAAAGCAATTCTTCTTGCTGCAATTTTGTTCATATATTGTCTTGGAAATGTAGCCTTTCTCTCCAATATCATTCAGTTTGGAACTGACCAACTTCGAGATGAAAGCCTACAAGATGTTCTGTGAGGTTTATTTATATGTACTTTTGGATGGACAGCTTGAGTTGTTTTATATGTAAAACAGCATACTGGCCTGGATCTGAAATAGACTCTATACTCAACATTCACATGGAGACATATGACAAAGGAGGATTCCTATCAATCATAAACATTATTAAGTTTGTCAGTTGTAATGGCTAGTGCACTTCTTTTAATTGTACTCGTAAACCAACTCCAATTATTCCAAAGAGAGACCAAGTTGGGAAATCCTTACAAGTTGGTTTACAATGTTATAAAGTTTGCTATTCTTCACAGAAAGCCATTAAAACGTGGAGCTTTTACTTTCTGTGAAAATATATGACCCTCTCGGCTTGACTTTGGTAAGCAAAGGTATGGTGGGCCTTTTACAACAGAACAAGTAGAAGACGTCAGAGTGATGTTGAACATTTTAAAAATTCTTTTTTCCTTAGGTCCAGTTTTCTTATTAGAAGCTACTGCTTTTGCCTCATATTTTAAGCATCAAGAGTTTAGTATAGAAGGAAATGAAAGAAATGCTATCTCTAATATAGTACCTATGCTTGTCAGTTATGGAATAATTTCTTCTATATCTTCGTTGTTGAGTATACCCCTCTCATATTGTGTATCTAAACATGCACCCAAATATTCTGGAATGTTCACAAAAATGGGAGTTTCCCTGGGAATACTCATCCTGTCATTCTTTACATATTTAATTTATGACATCATGGCTCATAGCAATGATGATGTTTTTAACTTCTGCTGGGAAAATGTCACCTATACAACACATAAAAACTATATAACCATTCCGAGCTCATACATTTCTACTGTACAGCAAATTCTGCTAGCAATTAGTGAAACATTATTGTACATTTCAGCAATTGAATTCATATGTAGCCAAAGCCCTCAAAAAATCAAAGGAATTCTTTATGGATTATTCTATGCCTTGAAGTCATTCTATCAAGATTTGTCTACACCGATTATATTTTCTTTTGCTCACCACTGGAATTCTGAATGGATGAGCAGTTGTTCTGGCTACTATATTTTTAATATTGCTTTGGGATTGATAACACTAATAGCATACATATTTTTGGTAAAAAGGTACAAGTATCGAAAAAGAGATGACATTTGTAACATATACCAGTTTGCTGAAGATTATTATTCAAAGACTGGAAGTTCAGACTGAAGCAAATACCCTGTTGTATTATGCTTTTATTTTTACTTTTTAACTTGCATTTAAATTTTATAGTCTTGTGTGACCTTAAACGTGTATTACCAATTTTTTTGTGTGGAAAAATGCAAACAATTATTTTTTGTTGAACAACTTTTCATTCAAATGTTACAACATCATGATCACACTGGAACAATGTTTGCATGTTATGTAATGGTCAAATTGATCATGGCCAAGCTATCAAATCAAGCTCTCTTGTCATAGACTTTTGTGACATTCTTGTAAGCATTTCTAAAACTCAAGTTCACAAGGTTGTTGAATTGTTCCATGAGTGACTACAGTAGCCATTTGGGACTGTTTTAGCATTGTGTCTTCTACTACAGCCAAACCTACTCAACTCCAAATACAATGAGGCTCTAGTCACTGCTGAATATACATGGCAGTGACATCACCCCATCAAATGGGAAGAAGTTAAGGTTGTAGATATATAGCTAGCCACTAATAAAGTATCAAGATGACACCTCAGAGAAATCGCTTTTAGGCTCCCTGAATGCTGGTTACTCGTGCTACACTCACTAATAGTAGGCCAGCTTCATTTGCACTGTAGCTACACTGTATGTTCACTCACAATCTCTGCATTTCAGGATTAACTTCCTCTGAAATTTCGCTTTCAACCTATAGCGGGTAGAACTTCTGCGCTAAAGAGAACGACATAGACTCCAACTTGAAACTATTCGAACTGTAGTTTCCTAGGCCAGAGCTGCAAGCATGCGCACTTACCTGTACTAAATGGAGTTTAATACTAATTAAACGGGGTTAACCAGGTACGAGGGACATGGAGCGCAGGGTCACCCCCAGTGTTAGGACAAGGTAAGGATCGGGCGCACGACACCTGTCGGTACTACGACAGCACGTGAGAGAGGCCTTACCAGTTCACCAGCGCGTGGAACGACTCAACCAGGCTACGCATAGGAGAAGAAAGAACCAGCGAGGTAGAAGAGCTTAGCAAGGGACTCGACTAATGGCAAATCTAGAAGCGTCCGCCGAAGGGTCGACAGCGGGGACCCCCGCGCGGGGGCCACCCATAGTGTCAGCGGTACAACTGGACGCCGCCACGATGCAGGCCATCATCTCGGGGGTGACAGCACACTTGCAGAAGAGCAGGGAAAGAGACATTGCCGACAACGGGGGTGAGTTTTTTCTAAATAGTTAATTCACCAGTCCTTCCTCCAGCTTGGCTCAGCTGTGACACAAAAGAGGGACTGGTGATAGTATATGGTTACTAAGTAAGTGGGAGGCCTAGAAACTGAGGATCTGATCTGAAACTGAAAGAGGCAACTAGTAAAAAAAAAAAAAAAAAAAAAAAAAGAGGCAAAGCAAGGCGCTGGTTCAGTAACGATATGGATAGACAACAGCAAGGTGCGGGCCATCTCAAGGAACAATTGCAAGAGGCTGAAGCATACAGAGCAGTTGCAGGGCGTGGTAGTTACTCAGAAGAAGTAGCATGGTGCTGATTACGGGACAGACAAGGGCAAGGTGCGGGACATTGTCTAAGCCGGGTGCAAAGAGCTGGCTATTCACGTGTGGGAAAGTAGGAATAACAAAGGAGGGCAAGGGGCAGGCCTCAATGAACCCACAGGGGGCAGTGAAAGCAAAGGCATGGGATATATATTATGAGCGAGTGCAAGGCCGTCGGAACCGCTGAGGCTGGTGAGGTTTCAGCCTCACCACTTTTTTGCCAAAGTGGGCGTGGTTTTGTTTGCGCGAGCGCTTATTATCACGTTGCTTTTTAGCTTAGGTAAAATGGCATCGATTTTGGAGTCCAAAGGTGAACTATGATTACTTAATTTTCCACACCATTGACTTTGTTTACCAAACTCAAATTAGTATTCTATTCAATTTATTCACACTTTCAATTTATATAAACTTATGGAAGTCTACCTGCATACAATGTTTTTTCTTTTTTCCTGTGTACTTTACTTTCATCACCCCACCTTGAGCATGCCTATAAAACTACCAGTCATTCAGTCATTTTTTAGTTGTTGTTCTTGTTCTAGTCGTTGTGATTACATTATATTGAAGAACCTCGTGAACTAACCTTACCACTACCTAGCTAACCACCATTGTGAGTGTAGCCAGAGCTAAAATACAGTCAACTAGCTACTAAAGTTTTGGCTGCATTCAATCATCCATGAAGCCTAGAAAGCTGCAAGTGCCAGTAGTTGGAACAGAGCCGCACCAGCCATCCTCTCTTCCATTTAAGTTCCCAAGGAGAGAATTTGGGAAGAAAAATGTCGTAAAAAGATCGGTTTTGCTACAATGTCAGGTAAATATGCTGGAGTAGTTGCTAAAGTATTAAAAGAAGAGCCTAAAGCTTTGTACACACACTGCTATGGCCATTCACTCAGCCTTGCATGTGGAGATGCAATCAAACATTCTAAAATTATGAAAGATTCACTTGATACAACTCATGAAATCACAAAACTTATAAAGAAGTCCCCACGTAGAGTTACATTGTTTGAGAAACTGAAAAGTGAGTTGGCCCCTGATACACCTGGTGTTAGAGTTCTTTGTCCAACAAGATGGACAGTAAGGGCAGACTCCTTAAAGAGTATCTTAGACAATTTTAAAGTTCTTCAAGAATTGTGGGAAGAAGCTATTGACTCAGTGAAAGACACTGAAATGAAGGCTCGTATAAATGGAGTTGCATCTCAAATGAAGACATTTGATTATTATTTTGGAATTTGTTTAGGGCATTTGATTCTTAAACACAGAGATAACTTGAGCAGAGCATTGCAAAAGAGTGACATATCAGCCTCAGAAGGTCAGGAAGTGGCCTCCATGACTTTGACTCTTAAATCTATACGTTCTGATGACATATTTAAGTTATTTTGGGAAAAGATTTGTAAAGAGGTTGAACATTTTAGTATTTCACCACCAGGTTTGCCACGTCGTCGTAAAGCTCCTCGATGATTTGAAGAAGGAGATGCAGAGAGTGTGTTTCCTGAAACACCAGATGACTACTACAGACCTATCTACTTTGAAGCATTGGATCTCATCACCACTTCTATTACTGATCGATTTCAGCGAGGTCAGCGAGAACTTCTATCTGAAGTGTGTCAATTGTTTCAACTCCTACTTGTAATACCAGCAACTAATGCTGTCAGTGAAAGGTCCTTTAGTGCTTTATGAAGAGTGAAAACGTATTTGCGTTCGACAATGGCTCAAGACAGGCTGAATCACATCATGACTTTGCATATTCATCGAGGTCTTACTAATGATCTAAGCTTGATTGGAAGTGCTAACCGATTTATTCATGGACAAAGTGATCATAGAGAACAGATTTTTGGGAAATTTGTGGCAACAAATGTGATTGAAACATTTTATTTGTAAACATAAATTAAATTTTCTTGAACAATGTTTGAAACTTTTTAAAAAATATAAATTAAATTTTCTTGGCTAGTAATTGGCTGTGATTATTTGTAAATATCAATTAAATTTTCTTGACTAATATTGGCCTCACCACTTTGTATTTGCTTCCGACCCCCCTGAGCGGGTCAATGTATTAGTAATAATAGTATCAATCAAGGTGGCTGGTGCTTGACTGGGCATGGTATTTGTGTAAATGTAGCAGAGCTGGCCGGGATACCAAGTGGGAGTGAATTGTCAGCCAGTGGAGTGCAAGAAGCTGAGGGAGACTGTGGGGACAGCGAGCAACATCTTGGCAGTGTCAACAGTCACCCGAAAGCGAAAGCGGGAGGAGCGAGTCTGTCTATACAAGCAGCTGGGAAAGTCTAGGGCGCTCCCAATGCGCTGCCAATGGAGTGTGTGGGGCCAGGACTTCCCCCACTGCCGAAAAGAATAGTGGGAAAAATAAAATCAGAGCAGTACATAGACTTCACTGAGCTCCCACCGGCAAAGGGGAAAGGCAGATCGTTGACACAGCCAACAGAGGGGCACATAATTGTGGTACAGGCAGCGGACCTGGTACAAAACAGGAAAACAATCCCTGACTATGACACATGGAGCCAGTGCTATGCACTATACATAGCGGTGTTAGCGAGCCCTCACCCTAATCGTCTGGGAGATTTGATGGGGTACCAATCACTGATTGCCAGAGTGAGCAAGAAATATAAATGGCCAGCATGGGTCATTTATGACCAAAATTTTAGGCAGGAGGCAGCGGGAAACCCAGATCAGCCGTGGGCGAAAGCTGATCCAAGCCTCTACACCCAATGTTTTACGGGCCAGGAACTAGTGAGTGAAAACTGGTGTAGCAAATGCCAAGGTCTGGATCACTCGTCAAACGACTGTCCGTACCAGTCTAGGAAGAGACCCTGGAGCACTGCATTTGGTGGGGCGGCTGGGCCGGCGAGGAGCCCCAGCAGAAGTGACCAACCATGCATGAAATACAATCGCTACCAAGGGGACTGCCGTTTTGGGAAAGATTGTCGTTTTCAACACGTATGTAACAGCTGTCGGGGACCACACCCAGTCTCTAGGTGCAAGTCTGCTATCAACCGTCAGCAGAAGGACTAACTAGGGAACAAGTGGCCATACCTATGAACAATTTCTGCCGGCTACATGTATATCATTGACTTATAAGCGCATATAGTGTAGTTGCAATAATCAAGGGCTGTGTCTGGGCTGGATATATGTCAGAGTAGCAATGGGAAAAGGGGCGACATCGAAGCCGAGCAGCGCGGGCGGATTGGTACTTTACCAGGTGGAGGTAATGCCAACGATAGTTACCAATTAAAATTATAACGAAACACTGTAATTACTGCAGGGTCGCCCGTCAACCTACACAGTATTCGGGGCTATCAATTGCGGGCGCTAGTGGACTGCTCGGGAACCTCCGAGGGAGTAGTTCTACCGCAGCGCCTGGCCACGATAAAGACACCACTGAGAATGGAGGCGTGGAACAAGGAACTGGCAAGCCACCCGGACAGGGTACTGGTGGAAACTATTTTGCAAGGCATCAAAGTAGGTTTCCGGGTCGGTTTCGACCCAGGTAGAGCAACTCTAAAGGAAAAAGATGGGAATATGGCGTCAGCATCCGAACAAACAGGTGTTATCTCTAAGTATCTAGAAGACGAACTGGAACAGGGGCGAGTTATAAGAGCTGGCACGTCACAGGAGGCTCAAGAATTGGGCATCCACTGTAACCCCTTTGGTGTAATACCCAAAAAGAATCAACCCGGAAAATTTCGGCTTATTGTGAGCTTGTCGGCACCCGACAACCACAGCGTAAACGATGGGATTAACAAAGAATTAGCAAGTCTCTCATATGTGACTGTAGATGAGGTGGCAAAAACGGTCGCGTCGCTAGGTAGAGGGGCAGAACTGGCGAAGATGGACATCAAGCAGGCATATCGTAACGTGCCAGTGCACCCCCATGATAGGAGGCTCCTCGGAATGAAGTGGCAGGGCCAGGTATATATTGACGCAACCCTACCATTCGGTCTGAGGTCGGCCCCACTCATTTTTTCTGCAGTGGCAGATGCAGCGATGTGGATCATAACGCGCAGAGGGGTGTCTCATGTGGTCCACTACATCGATGATTTCCTGACGATAGGGGGCCCAGATACAAAGGAGTGCGCTGAGAACAACACAGTCATGCATGAAGTATGCGAATATCTGGGCCTGCCAACAGAGCCAGCTAAGGATGAGGGTCCAACGACGTCTTTGTCATTCACTGGCATAGAAATCGACTCAGAAGCCATGGAGCTGCGGTTGCCAAAGGATAAATTGGTACGCCTGCTCGAAGAACTGTCACACTGGAGAGGTCGAAAGGCATGTAAAAAGCGGGACCTACTGTCACTCATTGGACTGCTGGCTCATGCCTCTAAAGTAGTAAGAGCAGGCAGGACCTTCCTGAGGAGGCTTATCAATCTGTCCATGGCAGTGACACAGCTGGAGGACTTCGTGCGCCTGAATCATGAGGCGCGGTCTGACATAGAATGGTGGTACCAATTTAGCTCAAAATGGAATGGGATCACCATGCTACAGGAGAGATCAAACAATAAAATGGTGTCGCTAACATCAGATGCGTCAGGAAGCTGGGGGTGTGGTTCCTACTGGGATACCAAGTGGTTCATGTTTAAATGGTCCGGACCCGTGGCCGAGTGCCACATCACAACAAAGGAACTAGTGCCAATTGTAATGGCAACGCATTATGGGGAGAGGAATGGCGGGGGCAGACAGTGCAAGTTTGGTGCGACAATGCGGCCGTAGTCAGCATCGTCAACCATGGGTCAACTCGGGACAAACAAGCAATGCACTTAACTAGATGTCTGGCCTTTACAACGGCAAAATTTGAGCTTCAATTGGAAGCAGATCACATCAGAGGGGCAAACAATGCAAAGGCCGATGCATTGTCAAGAAACAATGGTTCACTCTTTCGTTATCTTCACCCACAGGCCAACAAAGAACCCACAGCCATCCCAGAGGCCTTGTTGGATCTACTAATAGTCACCAAACCCGACTGGATGTCCCAGCATTGGTCAGATCTGTGGACGTCTATTTTTTGAATGGCCTATCCCCAGCAACAAGACGTGCATACCAAGCAGCTAGGAGAAGATACGAGAACTTCTGTGTAAAAGGGGGGGGCACAACCCCTGCCGACATCTGAATCGTTATTATGTATGTATGTCGCACAGTTGGCTAATGATCATCTTTGTCATGCAACAATTAAATGTTACCTGTCTGCCATCAGACATTGGCATATTGCGGAGGGCATGGGAGACCCAGGAATAAACAGAATGACCCGTTTGGAGCAGGTACTAAAGGGTATTAAACGGACCCAGGCCAAAACAGCCTCGCAAGCGAACCAAACGCCGCCCAGACTACCCTTTACACCAACTCTACTGACAAAAGTAAAGGAGATATGGCAGGGAAGCAAAAATGAATGGAATAACAGTATGCTGTGGGCAGCAGCATCACTCTGCTTTTTCGGCTTTTTCCGATCAGGGGAAATCACAGTAGCCTCTGAGCAGGCATTCGACAAGGGCGCGCAGCTTACCTTTGATGACATTAAAGTGGATTGCCTGCAAAGGCCGAAACACTTGAAAATAAGGCTCAAGTCGTCAAAGACCGACCAGTGCAGGGAGGGAACGGATGTCTTCATTGGCAGGACACACAACCAGCTATGCCCAGTGGCAGCGGTCCTGTCGTACATGGTAAAACGGGGCAAAGGTCCGGGACCATTCTTTCGTTGGCAAGATGGAAAGCCACTGACAAGGGCACGCTTTGTGATGGAAGTCAAACTTGCACTTACGAATGCAGGAGTTGATGCTCGACAATATGCGGGCCACAGTTTCCGGAGTGGGGCAGCCACAACTGCAGCAAGTCAGGGTGTAGGAGATGCAACAATCAAGTTGTTAGGGCGATGGAAGAGCTCTGCCTATCAGCTGTATGTCAAAACGCCTAAAGAGCAGCTGGCAACGTTTTCACAACAACTAGCTGGGCATAGTCAGGAGAGTCATGTGGATCAGTAGAGAAGTGTGGATCAGTAGAGACGTACGGTTGGACTTTGTGACTATTGATGCTGCGTAATGTTTCAATGTTAAGAACTATCATTGTACGTGTTATGAATTATGAATTGTCAGTGGTGCAGTACTAGTAAGGCAGGGTAGGTGAGGGTGTAACCTTTGGAGGGTGGAGGCCTCATATGTGCCTAAATAGACACAATAAGTGTTAATTGGCGCAAAAGGCGGGGCCAATTAACCTCAAAAGCTGTACCACTCCCCCAAAACAACATGACAACCCCTGTATTCGGGCAAAATACCATACCAATAAACGGCAAAATGTTGAAGACGTGAGGACCATAGGTTAAATGGAGTTTAATACTAATTAAACGGGGTTAACCAGGTACGAGTGGCATGGAGCGCGGGGTCACCCCCAGTGTTAGGACAAGGTAAGGATCGGGCGCACGACACCTGTCGGTAGTACTACGACAGCACATGAGAGAGGCCTTACCAGTTCACCAGCGCGTGGAACGACTCAACCAGGCTACGTATAGGAGAAGAAAGAACCCCCACCCAAAACCCCTCCCTTTGGATTGGATAAGATAATAGTAACAATAATAATGATAACCATGTCAAGAAGGACAGTAACAAGATCAGCAACAGTAATATTAAAAAATAAAATTAAAAAATTAAAAATTTTAAAATTAATAATTAGGATAAGAATAATACAAGATCAATGGAATAAGAATGATAATAAGAACACTATAATAGTGTCAATAAAAACAAAAAACATGGCGGTTGTTCTCCACTGGAGTAGTGCAGAAGGGTCCATTACTACAGTGTGATAGATGCAGGGGTAAATAAAGTGAGGGGGAGGAGGCCTCATATGTGCCTAAATAGACACAATAAGTGTTAATTGGCGCAAAAGGTGGGGCCAATTAACCTCAAAAGCTGTACCACTCCCCCAAAACAACATGACAACCCCTGTATTCTGGCAAAATACCATACCAATAAACGGCAAAATGTTGAAAACGTGAGGACCATAGGTTAACTTAGCCACCACCGCGGTGTTTTATTTAGTTTCCGCGATCTGTTATTTCACTTTCCCTGTACGATTTCAATTGAACAGCGATTTCCTCATACAGTTTTGAATGGGAAATGTACGACGCGCCCTATTATTTGTATGAGTAATAGCACGGGTAACCGAATAGCACAGGTTACCCGTGTTAACACTCGCTAATAGTAGGCCAGCTTTTGAAACAAAAATCATTTGCACTGTAGCTACGCTGTATCGTTCACTCACTATCTCGGTATTTCAGGATTAGCTTCCTTTAGAACTTCGAACAACATTATGGGAAATATCGCACGGGGAAAGTGAAATAGCACGTAAATAAGTGAAATAGCACGTAACTAAGTGAAAATAGTAGTCTCGCGTAGCCAGACCCTTTACCAATCGCTACGCGGGAGTAATGCTAAGCAGTGATATCTGCACTTGGAAGTTTTGCTTAGATGTAAGATACACTAGTTGTTGCTTTGTGCAGGGGTCATTGTATATGACAAGGTATCTTAGGTTTTTGACATGCTTAAAGGTGAATAATGGTAGCCAAGAATCAATATCAGTGTCAATAAACTTAATCCGCTGCATTTCCCTGCATAATTTTGCATAAGCAACACATCTTCAATCGATCTAAACAATTCACGCGCCTTAAAACATTTAACAATTTACACCCACACAAATTGAACCACAGTTAACCACTTGCTGACTAAGGAAGAACAAACTGCTCAACGTCAGTCTACCAGACCCTTTTCCCGCGTAACGATTGGTAAAGGGTCTGGCTACGCGAGAGAGCACGGCAACTAAGTGAAATAGCAACGAAATTAAGTGAAATACTCTGGTAGCTAAGTGAAATATGTGTCCCACCTAGTTGTATCACATCATTGTGTCCCACCTAGTTGTATCACGTCATTGTGTCCCTTGAAAACGTACAATTTGAGTAGTTTCTAGTTGGAGACAATGTCAAGCTCAACCCAGTTATTAGACGGAATTTTTTTCAGCATATATGAGTCATTTTTTGGGGGATGGGCAATTTACGCACCGTACAATTAAAATCAGGAATACGAAGTTTGCATGTATAATCAGACCTGAACTTACTGCGCAAAAACTAGCCGCTAGCGCATGCCTAGATGCTACCGCGCAAGTAGCGCTGTAGGTACTTAAGCTACGGGTACGCTAAACGCTATTACTGTTTCCAATTCTTATTTTGGGGATGAGGTTTTAATTCTACTGTGATAGTTGAAAGAATCGATTCAGTATAAAATATACCTGATAACTCCTAACGAACGAATATGGCTTGCCACACTTCAAGATCACAACGCCCGAGAAAGTACTTAAGGTGTTCCTCAAAATCGGTTCCCTGTGTTCAAGCTCTGGGATACACCGTGGGGAAAACATTGGGAAGTGGAGCTTATGCCAAAGTGAAAGCTGCATGGTCTCCATTTGAACGCCAAATGGTGAGAATTCTTGTGCACTTTGTTTATAGTATATTTTAGTTAATCCACTCTCATCTATTAGGTCGCCATCAAGATTATCGATAAAGCCAAGGTGGATGAAGAAGACCTGGCCAAGTATATACCAGGAGAGATCAACATCCTTCAAAAAGTCTCTCATCCCAACATCATTGGCATTTACCAGATTGTGGAAACCGAACGTCGATGCTTCTTTGTTACTGAGATAGCTGAAAATGGCAGTCTTCTGGATTACATGATGTCAAGACATTCCAACATGTTAGAAGCTGAGGGCCGATATGTTTTCAACCAGATATGTCAAGCCATCTCCTATTGTCACTCATTGGGTATAGCCCATAGGGATATCAAACTCGCTAATATATTCTTTGACAAAAACATGGACATCAAAGTAGGAGGTAAGTTTATGGTACCGAGGTGTTGTTTACAAATTTATATTTAAATTCTTTTTTTTTTTCTCTCCAAATACAGACTTTGGATATGCTTTGGAATCCAAAAACAAATTGTGTTCTACTCCAGTTGGAACACTGAGCTACAAGGCACCTGAAATGGTTCTTTATCTAGTTCCAGAGTTTGATCCTTTCAAAGCTGATTCATGGAGTATGTAAGTGCTAACTTCTATTCACACACTATGAGCAATACAATTACAGTACTTTAATTTCAGGGGCGTTCTTTTGTACACCTTTGTGAAGGGGTGTATCCTTTTGGAGGGAAAGACCAAGTCCTCAACAATCATCTGTGGCACTATGAAAACCTTCAGTTAGGAAGTGGCCAGACAGAAGGTACTGAATTAATGGACATTATAAAAATGCATTTACTGTGATAACTTTGTTCCATTTACTTAGAATTCAACAGCTTAGTGAAATGCCTTCTGACTGTTGACATGACAGCACGACCACTGGTATCAGAAATTTGTTCCCATATTTGGCTAACAGGCTACCCTAGCATCCGACCATTCTGGACAGGACTACCAGGTGATAGCAAGTTCACCATTGAGAAGAGTCTTCCCTCTGCTTTCTGCAACATCAAGCCAAGACACTTGTGCACTTCCCAATCTCCACTTTGCAACACAACTTTGCCACCTTATCCTCAGTCTCAATCTATTCAGGAAGACAGACAAGCCGACATTACTGAGGAAATAAATGATGTAGAATGTGCAGAAGTAACTGGGGAACAAAGATGCGATCAAATGGGAGAAGACTCGTTTTTGTTAACCAATGATATTGAACTGTCGTCTGCTTCAAGTGAGAGTTCAACTCATTCTGTCGTATCTGTGCATGTGTATGAAACTGCTGAGCCTGTGGAAGCAGAATCTGGTCGACTGGTCTATGCAGACTCTCCATCTATTAATGCCCTTCCAACGACAGCATCCCAACAACAAGGGCAAGGTCGACGTCACATTCTGACAAGAATACGATCTGCAGGTCGCAGAGTTTTCTCCTTCTTCAGAAGGATAAAAAAGGCAAAAAGCTCATCTTTATAAACTTACAGTTTATTGTAATTATTCAACAAAATAATATTGATGAGTAGATGCTATGATATTCTACTGTAATTTGAATATAAAATTCAATGCATTCTCATTTGCTGGGGACACTCCTTGAGACTACCACATCCATCAGAATTACTGGATTGTTGATATTTTACTAAAAAGCAGTGTACTTAATGAACACTCTTACTTTGACTATAGATTCACAGGAGCGCTTGCGCTTCTATCCGATCTTGCTAGCTAGCCCCCAAAACCACTTGCCTTTTTCCAAATTTTTGGCGCGCGCTACTAGCGCAGGGCGGCCGCGCGGGGAAAGGAGGTTTCTGGCATTTCGAAACAACAGTAGTATCCTCCTCGCCAACCTAGTCTCGCAAACCCCCCTAGTTCCCACACCTTACAGGGAAGCTCGCGCGAAGAAAGCAGGGTACCTAAATGAACTGGGTGGAGCAATCTTTTTGTACACACCGGTGAAAACCATTCATCAATAATATAGCACTGTCAGGCTTATTTTTATACCAAGTTTATTTGCGTACTTTCCCCCTACTCAACAGGCCATGTTTTACTGAATTTTAAAGTAAAGCAGTAATTTGCTCTCAATTTGGAGGTTCAGCTACTATATACAGTTCAATTATTTTAGCTACAAAATCATAATAATTGCTTCTCTAGTTTAGCAATACCGCTGACACTGCAGGAACAAAACAACAGTCCATTGTGGAGGCAGTGGTGGGATAGGTAAACTAATGGGTTTATCCCATTTCACAAAAGAAGCCAGACTTAACTGACACACTTCACATCTAAATGTGTTGTCAGAAGGGAAAGTCAGCACAACAAAGAAAGGCGAAGAAAAAATAGTCATTTCCATGTTAGTTCTACTATCATAAATACAGCATGACAATAATAAAACAAACTTGGTTGAAACAATGCATGCTCAGCACACGAACATTTAGTGATGCTTTATTCCTTAAGCAAATTTTAATACTATATAAATAAATAAATTCCAGTGAAATGTTACAAATACGAAGAAAAAACCAACAAAAAAAAACAACATAAATAAATGTAAATGTTCAGGAGAAGGAAATATATTCAGGAGTGGAATGGAGTGCCATAACGATTAGGACGACTACGGAGCCGCACAGAACGTCTTGGAGTAGCAGCTGGACTAGCACTAGCACTAGCGCTTTTCAATCTGGATAGTTCATTTATCTGTGGTGGCTGTTCAATATCTTGGGACGATGACTGTTCAATCAGTGGCTGGGATGTTGGCAGTTCAACCTTCTGAGAAGATGGCCGCTTCTTTATTGTTAGGTGCTCATTTTCTTGCGACAATGGCCGCTTCCTCACCACACAAGCAGGTTCATTCGCCTGTAATGGCAACTCCTTCAATAGGAATGATGGTTGCTGGTTTTCCTGAAGTAATGGTTGCTTCTCCAGTTCTTCTTGAGCCAATGGCTGGTTTTTCTCTTGAGACGCTGGTTGCTCGACCTCCATGGATAAGTTATGCTCCTCTTGAGACTGTTCCTTCCTGGGAGATAACGACAGCTCCTTCAAATATAATGGTTGCTCCTTTTGGGGGGATAACGACTGCTCCTTCAACGACAATGGCTGCTCCTTCTTTGGGGATAATGGCTGCTCCTTCTTTGGGGATAATGATTGCTCCTTCAAAGATAATGGCTGCTCCTTCTTTGGGGATAATGATTGCTCCTTCAAAGATAATGGCTGCTCCTTCTTCGGGGATAATGACTGCTCCTTCAAGGATAATGCCTGTTTCTTCTCCTTCAACAATGATGCTCTCTTTTTCTGTAAAGAAGGTATTTCTCTCATTTTTAAAGTAGGCATCTTCCTCTGAGATGAATGAAGCTTCTCCTTCGGTTGGCCTGACAGAGACTCTCTTAATCGAGAAGATGACCGAGAAGGAGGTGGGATCATCTTTGATGCTGCCAGAGATCGTGGCCGCTTAACGCCACGAGAAGTATTGGCAATGCTACTGGCTACATTACAAAGAGAACAAGTATGTAAAAGAAACATGTCTGCTGCATAAAATACAAAATGTGTCTATCAAACGCTAATGCTCAAAATTGAATTGCTCCTAGTTTATGGTTTATGCTATGTATATATATATATATGTTCTCCAACACTTCCTCAGACACACACACATCCCCCCACTTGAAGTATTGTATCATTTGTAAAGACTGGGCATACTTATTAAACGTCCTATAAAGTATTGACTTGGTCAAACTAATTTAAAAAATATATTTTTACTTCACCCTAAAGGCTTGCATCGAATGTTGTTTTGGTTGAACATTTACATTTTAGTTTTAGTTTATAGTTTTTTTGACAAAAAATATTTCAAGATTAATCTTAGTTTTAGTTTTTCACTAACAAAGACTACAATTTTAGTTTTAGTTTTTTTGCTAAGGGAGGGGGCTGGGCTAGATAGTTGATGAGCAACTGTAGACTGCTGTCCAACAGTTTGCTTAGACAAACAATTTACTCAGATGCTATGGAGAAATGAATGGGTAAAGGGTTTTGCTTCCTGTGACTACCACTGGTCATTCGTCTTCTTTCAGTGATGTCACTGAAAATGGCTAGCTATATTTATAGATCAGCTTACGACTTTTAGTTTTAGTTATTGTCATCCTATGTGAAAATTTAGTTCTGGTTAGTTAACTAAAATGTTTTAGGTGTAACTAAAATTAATTTTAGTTAACCAAAACAACACTACTTGCATCTTGAATCAGTAATAAAAAAAAAAAATAAAATAAAAAAAAAAAAAAAAAAAAAAGCAACGCACTTTGAAAATAGGACTCGATCTGTTGACTAAGCTTTTCTTCCTTAATTTGCTGCAACAACTCCAGCAGTGATCGCCATGTAGGAGGATGTGACCCTTTACCAGACATCCAGGACTTGAGCATTGTATCCAAGCAGCCATTGTCGAAGCTTGCAGCCACAAATCTGTCACAACTATCATTACCCTCACCATCATCCTCTTCCAATTCTTCCTCCAACTGCAACACTTCCCTCACCCTTCCCACCTTCTTCTCCATTACCTTCAACACTGGAATGCCTTGTTCCTCCAGCTTTGACAGAGCATGCTCACTAAACTTACCATTGCTGCTAAATGATGGCACTAAACAGTAATAATAACATGAATAGTATATACATGAGGTGACTGAGAATTCACGGCTGAGGAGAACTTATGCATGTACATACACGCAAACACCAATCACATGCACACACACATCAAATACATTTACATACATGCACGCACACACATATATATCAGTTGCACGCACATTAAGTCAATTAAATGCATGCACACACACATATATCAATCACATGCTCGCACAAACACACATGCATGCACACACAAATCACATGTACACACAAATCACATGCACACACAATCACATGAACACACACAAATCACACGCACACACATCAATCAAGTGCACGCGCACACACATATATATATATATACATCACCTACACACACACACACACATATTCACATGTGCAAGTAGACATAAACATGAGACTAACTATTTAGAACTCCTCGGTAGATGTCACCCGACTCTCTCCCCAGCATTAACATGCCACCATTGGGCAGGACAACAGATGCTCGATTCATGACTGAATCTGGAGCCCTGGCCAGCACCACCCACTTCCTGTCTGGCTCCAAATCTGACATAACTTGAATCTCTGCAGCAGGCGACCCTTCATTGGACCCTACCATGCAGAAATGGTTGCCAAAAGAAACCGGAGACTTGTGGCTTTGACTGGAAGAAAATACGTTCCAGAGTTCAGACTCTGAGGTTTCACGTGCTCTGAGAAGTCGAGCAACATCACAAGAGAACACGTGAGCCAATGAATTTCTTGTAAAGTACAGGACCCCATTGTGAACTGCCACTCTAAGTCCGAACTCTGGAGAGGGAAGGCTTTGCACAAATCCCCATCTTCCATTCAGCAACACCTCAACTGAGTCTAGAACTTCTTTGTCGTTAGCACCGCCGGCAACCACCATGCACTGGGCAGACTCAACGTTCACAGCACATGCGGAGTGACGCTCCACCATCAGAGGAGGAAGCGAAGATGACTCGTACGTCTGCGCGGCCACGTCAACCACCCACGATCTGCCAGTGATCTCCCTAGCACAAGCAGAGTCCAGACCACCAATGGTCAATATCTTCGAGTCGTAGCAGGCCAAGGCAAAGTCATGCGCTCGTGTGACCATCGTCTTCCATGACTTGAGATCAGAAGATGACAGGTAAACTGTATACTCTGTACCTATGCACAGACAGTCCTTGACCAGGATCACCTGTATAGACTCTGGGAGTGCCGCTGGGAGGGAGCCACGCTTATCCCACTTGATGCGGGATAGAGGATGAAGAACGTCCACCTACATAGTTGAAGTGTGCAAACACACAAAATAAAAAACATACAAGACATGAACAGATATATACACTGTGTCAGTAGCAAATAAACACATATTGGAAGTTTTCATATTAGCTGATGCTTAATTAAGTTTAAAATCACATGTTAAGAGATCTGAGATGTGATTGTGTGATGGTAATTACCCTTCAAGTCCACTCATTAGTTTCAAACAAAATTGCTGCAGCAAATCAAGCATTCACATCCATTAATAACTTCAGGACAACTTCCTGTTCCAGAAAATGAAATTCAGGCACAATTGCTGGGTATTTCAAAATTGAAGGCAGTGCAGTGGTAAGCAATCAGCACACATGCCAGCTCAGTCAGGATTTATTGCAGTACCATACCCTTAAATTGACGTGAAAACAAAAATATTAAGATCTAACTGCTTGGCCTTTCTTTACACATGCAGCAGATATTTGCTACTAGTGTGACTGATATGCATGTACAGCACTAGGTCTAACACTCAGTGCCACACAGATAGTGCTTAGGATAACCATGTGATTACTGCTATCATCCGAAAAAAAGATCACATTGTCCACCCCTTTTGTATGGTAAAGGGTTTTAAATGGTAGACCAGCAATTGGTGTGAATCAAATTAAGCTATCAAAAATAGGTCTAACCAGCGAGACTGAAATGAAAGCTAATACCCGCGCAATGTAGAATGGGGCCATGCGGTGTAGAAGTAGTCATGCGGCCTAATAGTGTGACAAAAGTATTACAAATATTGCAAGTACAAGTCTCCAGAACAAGTTACTTAACGCAATAGATTGCATAGTCACCCACCGTCTTCTTTTTAATGCTACTTTCATCTCCCATCACACTAAGTAAGGCGAAATATCCCTGGAGGGAGGTAGAGACACTCTTTTCGGAAAGAATCGCCAAACCCGGAAAAAGAACTAATTTTGGGGCGACCACTACCAGATTGAGCCCCACCCCAGCTCATTTCATGTTTCACGTGAGTTTGGGAGATTACTGCAATCAGCTGCAGCAGAACGTTGAAGTCAGTTGGAGGTTGCTAGGAGATGAAAAAGCTTCTACCTTGCCTTTTGCTGGTGATATATCTGGCGGAGGCTCTTTCAGTGTCTGGAGAGGCGCCGTTTAATGGTACTGTTTCCAGTTTGGAGAAGGCCTACTTAACACTAGAGGGTGTCTTCAATTATTACTGGAAAGCAGACCCCTCTGCCAAGCAAGTCGAGTTTCTTTTCGTCTGTGGGCAGATCGGAGGTGTGGGGAAGTTGCATGAAGAATCTTCTTGCACATGTGACCACCCTAAGAGTTGTGTAAACTGCTACAGGTGGTTTGATGCTGTCACTCTCGAGTCAATTGCTACTTACGGGATCTATATGAACACTAAGAACCATTCTAAAGTGGCAGATACTGTGTTTGATCATTCGCCTTACAATGGAAATTGGAATGCTACAGCTTACTGCACTTTCATTGATGATTTCTCTTGGTTTGGCCTGGCTTACCTGAGAGTCTATGAATGGCTTAAGGTAACAATAATTCACTGTGACATAACCATGCTGAAATTTCAAGATTTTTGTGGGGGTTGGTTAATGAGTAAGATCAGTACATAACTTTTTTGTTGTTTTCAGTTTATTCACAAAGATATGGAGCTATGTATTTTTTAGGCTGTTAGAATGGTTCTTTATTTACATTTTACAGTAAATTTTAGTCAATTTATGCTACTAAGAGCTCCATTGATGAATGACACCAGTAATATTTTGTTCCATTACATTTATAACATTTTGTCATTTGATCGCCTCAAATTTTCCTACTAAACTAAAATCTTAGACATTCTGTCATTTAATAGTGAAGCTATATTTTAACTTAGTAAGCTAAAAATTTCTGTTTGCGTTACAAAATCTATTACTTCTATGTTGTTTAGAGCCTTTAGAGAAATATGAATGTTTTACATATGTATAATCAATAGTTGTTGTTGTTGTTGTTTATGCACTAGGATCCAAAGTGGCTCAATCGTTCTTTAGAGATATATGAGTGGGTGTGGCAATATGGTTGGGATGGAGATTGTGGCGGCTTCTGGTGGAGCAATTGTGATATCTCCAGTTTCAAAGACTCCATCACTATCGTGGAAGTTCTCCACTTTACCGCTAAACTGTCACACATGTTTCCTAACCAGTCAAAATACCTCGAGGATGCCAAGAAGATTTGGAACTGGTTCTTTCAGTTTGACAATGGCTATGGTCTCATGAGTGACAAGTACCTGGTCTCAACTGGAGCCATTCCAGAGAAGTGTTGCAATGCTTCTTCAGAGTCTTCTGCTAAATGCCACAACACTGGACTATCTGGAACATCTTACAACCAGGGACTGCTTATGAGTGCTAGTGGTTACTTGTATTTGACTACAGGAAACTCAACTTATTTAAAAACTGGGCTGCGACTTTTGGATGCTATTTTAAAGAACTACACTACTAAAGAAGGTGTTTTGATCGATGAGCCACGCTCATATCAGTCGTATGAAGGTTCTTGCTGGGGCGGAGCTGATCCTGGTGGGGACTGGTACTCCTTTAATGGTATTTTTATGCGCCACTTGGGCTATTTCATTGACCTGCTCTCACAATCCAAACTACTCGAGGCCAGTGTTTTTGCTGAGGTTAAAAACATGGTGGACAAGACCAGTGAGCTAGCTTGGAATAGGTCCGCAGTGTGGCCTCCATTTGACTACACAGATGGGTGTAACATAGGAGTGGAGCCAGTAAATTCTAAGCTGAAGCTACCCAAGTTTCATTGGTGGTGGGCTAAAGCAGAGACCTTACAGACCATTCCACCTGACCCGACGTTCTTTTTTCATCGTAGAAAGCTTGCCTGCACTGCGAGCAAAGGCAGCAATCCTTTGTGGAGTGGGATTGTTAAAAATGAAGATGCATGCATGAAGGAATGTGCTACCCGGAAAAACTGTTCTAAATATCAATTTAGACTTCCACCTCAGGATTCCCTCCTGCTAGGAGCTAAAAAACACAAAAGAAATTGCTGGCTATGGTCTTATAATAGGAGCAATCATCAATGTAAGGACAACGACTACAACTTTAACATTGGAATTAAGAGACCCATGGGGAATGCAACGTGCTCATCACAATGTAGCTCAAAGGAGCCTCAGATAGTGGAGAATGGTGTGTGTTATTGTGACAGTAGCTGTGCCTGGCACATGGACTGCTGCTTGGATTATGCTGACCACTGTCTGCCGAATGAGCCTATTTTGTGCAAGGGAAACTGCACAGATCTTACTGCACGGCCCATCCCCCAAGGAGGGTACTGCTGGTGTTTTGATGGCTGCAATGGCTGGTTCACTGACAACAACAGTGATGGAAGCTGCTGCTCTGATTACCCGCAAGAGTGTATGGGGATACCGATGCCAGTGTGCTTAGATGGACGATCGCAAACTTCTGCATTGGACCTTTTTATCACTCAATACAAGTTGTCAACTATAAAACCATAATATATTAATATATTTTTCTTTTTGAGTTTGGTTTGTTTGAATAGCTACAATCATTATATATCGCTCCTTCCATTTTAAAAGTGTGCCATTATTGAATGCATACAATACTTATATACTATAACAGGCTTACAAGAATAATTATTCAAGGTCAAATATGTACACATTTTATGCTAATAATTTTAGCGTTTAGTCTAATAATTCTAACATTTCACTAACATCCATGGCTTTGCTCAGCCACCACTCGCTGAGAGTAAGCCATTCATTGTCTTTGCTGTCCCCAACTATAATATTTTGTAATCCATCAGTTTCATCACTGTCGGCTTCCTCCAATCCACTGCTGTTCAAGTGCTTCAAGATGTTCCATCTGCCAGTAGTTGTTTCTTTATCCTTATCAATAGCTCTATCCTGACCAGCATTGTTGTGCTCTTTTAAGTGAAAGAATGAGCGCTGTTTTTTGCTAGGTGATAATTGGTTCTGTGCAGCATGTGGACCGGTTGGAGTCCTTGATATTTCCTCCACTGGAGGGTTATCGTAAGTGCAAGATCTCCTCTTTAACGAGTAATTCTTGGGGCTACAAACTGCCATCTCCTGTGCTAGCTGAGCTCGATTTTGCTTGTGATATGTTTCCTTAGTACTGCTATTTTGTGTGAAAGTTGTGCTAGAATTAGCTCCATGCCATAATCGGTTTTCCCAATAATTGTGTTGCAAAAATTTTTGTATAAGAGCTGGGCACTCATATTTACAGTATACAAAGTCAGTAATAAATTCAAGTTCTCTTGTTATTATATCAGTGTTAAAAGACACCAGGCTGCTATTAAAACACTGTGGTTCCTTAGAACGTTTTCTCAACTTGTTACTGCTATCCTCCCCTTCCATTACCCTGAAAAAATATTTGCATTCATCCCTCCTCTCCTCCTGTATTCTTTCATTGACTACATTATCAATTGACAGAATCATACTGGATGTGTCTGCCAATTCTTCCAAGTTTATATTGGTCAATCCAGCTGTTTTGAAATCGTCTTCTTGTGAAAACAGGAGATCATAATAGCTTGTTTCAGGACTGATAGGGAGCAGTATTGAATTATCACATTCAAAAAGAGACTCATTTTCACTACATTCTTTTGCATTTAATATAAATTCGCTTCTACTGTCATTTTTCGAATGTGATGCCTTCTCATCACCGGTGGTATTAATAATATGGCTTGATGTGTGCTCTGAATCTGATTGTTCAGTGTCTTCACAGGAGATACTGACATTAACAGTGAGCTCTGGCGACAGCAGATACGACTCCAATGGAATGACTTGTATGTTTAGTGGGCTGTCTTGAAACCGGGAGGGAGGTGGTACAGTCTTAGGTGTGGAGTGTGCGTTACCCACTGGACCTGATATGTCCATGATGGAGTCCATTGTTGTAATATCACTCAAAAGGCTCACTTCTGAAAGATCGGAAGATTTCAGTTCCTACACAGTATAGTACAACAGCAAGGACATGTTTAGTTAGTGATTCTTGTTGTTGTTCTTTGCATTTTTGTCTTCAATTAAATTTCCACTTGTTAATACATCATACTTAATCTCAGGCATGATTGCATAACTACATATTGACATGTGAAAAATTAAAGGAAGAACTTATATATTATAATTATAAAGGATAATAATTATAATAAAAATAATACACTTAGCTAGATTGAGTTAGTTAACAAATAGCAATGTAGCTAGTCCTTGAGAAGCCTATAAGTAAGTGTTTCCAAAATTATTTCATTTTAATAATACTCAACATTCCAAATTAACTTCTTCGACTTCTCTTCTCTAGCTATTTAGCTAGTATGCCTTATAGCAAGTACAAACTCTGAATTCAAGCTGAGGCAAGGTCAGAATTGGCATTCGGTATTAGTGATGTCTAGAAGTTAAAATCTGCAAAGAATAGCTATGCTTGCATAGCTACAACTCTGTGACTATTATATTCATTATGATCATAGCTGCTCGCCCATTAAAATGCTTAACACAAAATGATAGCTAACTGTTGCTATATTTGTTGGCAATGTAATTCAAAGTACATGTATAAATTTTGGTGATGCATGGGTAAAATACGGGTAAAATTTAATGTTTACAGGGACTTGTTTTATACACATTGAAACTGCCAAGTTTATGCAAGTAGTTAGCTATGATACCTTATTAGTAGCTGTAGTTTCACAGACATTCCCACCACCATTGTTTTCAGTGGAAGATCCAGAACCAGTGAAAGATGATTTAAGTACTGTTACTTCATCTTCATACCCTCTTTTCTCTGAAAGAATAATAATAATAATTCACAATAGTAGAAATCTAGCTACTGCATTTACTTTTTCGACGATATTTGGAAGATTTCTTTTTTTTGTTTTGGTGGTTACTTTGCAATGTAACTTTTCTCTTATTCTGAACTGGCAGTTTTCCGATCAAATGTTTTAGCACGTTCGGTTTACGGCCACGCCGCTTCTTTAGCGGAATAATACTCGCCATTCCGTACGGACCCCCCAACAGGAAAAAAAATGCGATTTTCGAAATGTGCGACCCCCCGTCAGCTACATACGAAAGTACCCCTCCCACATTTTGCACGCGCGCTATGAATATAGTGACCACTCCCGCATTCCACAAATTATACTACACTCACTGGGGGAGAGAGGCGTAAACTAGTCTTCAGTGTTGGTGTGAATAATGGCGACTTCTACCGTTTCACCGGGTCTAACCTTAGATAAAGGTAAAGTAGACGGTGGTGATTGTGTGATAGTCACTTTATTGGTTTGATTTAGATGTGAACAGAGTAGTGGAGCTACTGGAACTCCTGGAAGATAGTAAGTTGTTTATGTTCCTAGGTCTCTTTATAAGAGCTTACAAATATGGGGAATAGTCGGAACTTGTCTTTTAAGTTTTTTGGTAGGATGCACTAGACAATGCTTTCTAACTGCCAATATTCTACAATAGCAGTAATAGCAATATCATGTGGATGAAGATTTTAATTTTTATTAGGAGAAGACATTACTCTTCCTAAAGAACAGATGAAGCAGCTCCATGATGTTCTCACATCATCCTTCTTCAAGTCCGTCAAAGAGGTTAGTAGTCTCTGTCAACTCATTTAGTATAGTTAGTGTTGGTGCCGATGTGGTGTGACGTGTTTGAAAAACAAGATGGGGAGACGAGCTAGGACATCATGTGTACATCTTGTTAGGGATATGTTTGGCTGTCGTGCATGACATGTAATCCTATCCTAGCCAGCCATGAGTGTGGTAAGGAATGGGGGAGGATGAAGCATTAGACTCTAGTAATCTGTCAATTTTTGAGTTACAGTACGTATATCGTGTATTAGGACTTCAACAGCTTAAAACTTTTATTAATGATTCAGTGACACATAAGAGTAAGTATATCAATATCAAAGTTTTTACCAAATGACTACATTGTTTATTATCACTTCACACATGAGTTTGCCCTACTCCACCCATCTGTGCACCAGTGAGTGACTTTTTGCTATACACATTGGCAATGTTCTTATATTGCTACATGGCAATGGCTTCACCTTGCTAGTTTAGCCAGCTTAGTTTGGTACATATGGGCCACCAAGGATCACTGTGTAATGAATTCGTTAGCTGATGCTGAAGTGTATCTTGAAGCATTCACTCTGAACTTCTAGAGCACATCTTTTAATCTGAGTCACTTATACGTATATGGGGCAGGGTTGACAGTGTTTCTTCGTTGCCGTGGTGAAGACTGAAGTACAAACTAACTGGTGCTTGTGTTTCAAACGAGTATATTTATTTTTGCAGTCTTCGTAATAGCCCTGACGGGTCATGTATTTCTGTTACAAATTGAAGAAAACTATTCTAAAAGGCAGGCAATGCTTTGTTTGATTATATTGTACTTCTAGAGTTGCTAGCTGAACTGTGTCCAAATGCTGCTGCCCAGCATGACCCAATATTCCTTCACCCTCTACATCACTTCTTTCATACACTAGGAATCAACGAATGATTATGACATGGTACTGTTGATAATGCAGTGATGGCGAGTGAGGTAACACAGCTAAAGGAATTCAGTGTGAAGTGTACCTGTTACAGGTCACCTGTGTGTTGTTGTGTAATGATACTTCTTCTAGCACAGTGACTGGCATTTCTGTTAACTGAAACCTTCTTGATATCAGTTGCAATCATTCATGTGGCTAACTTATAAAGTATCTAAGTGAAGTGAGGCAAGAGTAAAATAAAGAGACATCTTGTGAGGAAGTAAATTTGTGTGTGTGTGACCTTGCGCTGGAAAATGGGGCACAAAGTAAATCGATCTTTTCCCAACATTTACACATGCCACGTTGTAGTCACACACACACACACACACACACAAGTGTTTCATTCGCTTTACCTTTAATAAATGTGCTAATTCTTTACTTTCTCTGTGCTAAGATGTAAAGTCCTTCTCTCTGCTGTAGTACTAAAACTATGGGGCACTTGATGATTAGAAGATAAAGGAAGTGCTAGTTAATAAATGGAGTACTGGTATGATTCTGTACATGTGCACTGAGAGTAAGAGAGTTCATAATGTGATAGTGGACTTGGCACTCGTATTTTGTTGTGTTTGTTGTTCTTGATGGAGTATTGTTGTTGTTTTAGTTGTTCTTGATGAAGTATTGTAGTTGTTTGTTGTTCTTGGAGGTATACAGTGGTTGTGTTTGTTGTTCTTGAAGATGTATTGTTGTATTATTTGTTGTTTTTGAAGGTGTATGAGCATGTATACAAGACTGTGGAGTCCTCTGGGTCCCAGGATGCACGTGCTACTGCTACAGCAAAGGCCACTGTAGCAGCTTTTGCAGCCAGTGAAGGTCAAGGTCACCCACGCATTGTGGAACTGGAGAAGGTTGGTCATCACACCACTGTGGTACACAAACTTGGTCACCACGTGTTACACAAGCTTATTGCAGTATATGCTGTAACACTACATACGCTTAAATTTACCTAAATGGGTGGAGCTAGTCTCTGGTTAAACATAATGGGCGGAGCTAGTCTCTGGTTAAACATATGGTAGTTGTCTGGGCAACAAATCAGTGTTTGCTGAGACTAGTTTGCCGAGTGCAATATATAGTTTATTGTTCATTGGATATTTTCCGAAACAGTAAACGTTTAGAGGTAACTCTGCCATACTTCTAAAAATTCAGTTGTCCAGGATTACATAGGGGTGTGTTAGAGCGATGTGTAAACACTCAAGAGAAAATATTAAATATATGGATATATATTGTCATGCTGGGTGCATTAGTACACTCCCCTGATAGATTGCATACCTGACTAAAGTGCTTGACCACCATTACCAAATTAGTCTACCACATGCCAGCAGCAAGTTTGGTTGGCGATATTTATTCCTACTGACGACTTACTCCTCCTGGAGTTGAAGTGGATAACCATTTGGTGACATTGATGCCGAACTCTGTTAGCTGAGACACAAACAAGCACACAGGACTCATTAGTCAATGTCATCATTTCTCATGACTAATGTACTGTATGGTAACATGGGATATCTGTTGGATTTGTAAAACAGTTACTGTAGTTTAACTTTTAAAAAATTCTTAATTTTGTTTCCGTGTTATCAAATCTTCAAGTTTTAGCATAATTTTCTATTATTACTATTACTAGCAAGTACCCCACCACACAGTGACACTTGATGTACTTTTAAAATTACGAGTGCAGAAGAATGAGGTTTTATTTTAATTTTTATTATCCTGTACTGTGTGATTTAGTTACATCAGTTTCCCTCTCCCGTTATCTTTCTTCCTGAGTCATTTTAACTCTTTTTAACCTTTACTCTATTCAGCTCTTTCTTTTAGAGTCATGGATTCCCTTGTCCTTCTATTCATGATTGTGGAGGTCCGTTCCTCACCAATTTCAACTGCTTTAGCTACAATTGTAGTCATTGTTTTATAGCCTTTGTTTCGAATGTGATGAGATGCCTTACCCATTCAGCTTGAGGCGACACTTTACCCATTCAGTTTGAGGTGATACTTTACCAACTAGGGTCAGCTCATTTATTATTTATGAATACCAACCGTCGTCGTCGTTATTGACAAATGCATTTATTATTATTATTGTTGTTGTTGTTGTTGTTGTTGTTTATACTAAAACTACTGCTATGGCAACTACTATTACAACACCAAACTCATTTCATCCACTAACTGTTTTGTTGTTTGTGCCTATAGACTTCAGAAGGATTTGGTTTTAACGTCATGGGAGGCAAGGAGCAGAAGTGTCCAATCTACATATCTCGCGTGATTCCTGGAGGATACGTGGACAGGTTGGGAACTATTCGTAGGGGAGACCAACTCCTGTCAATTAATGGAGAGGTGTGTATGTGTGTGTGTGTGTGTGTGTAGTAAGTTCAGGTATGATGTTGTATTTGTGCAGAATTTAGAAGATTCTACTCATGAAAAAGCAGTAGATTTACTCAAGGGAGCTCAAGGTTAGTAGTAGGATATAATATGAGGGATTAGTTCACTCCCTGGTAATGATCACCAATACTAAAATGTTCATTGTACATGTCCTTACAAGGCACATTGCCACAGATTGATAATGTAGTGTGTCATTGTTAACCCAGCAATTGACTATACTACCAGTAAACTGTACTGGAATTTAGCATCGTACTGGCCGCTCCTTTGTTTCGGCCTTAATGTATTTTGTCATAGCAACTCTACCAAGTGACTCATTGCCCTTCATAGTCTTAACTGAAGCCACTATTTGCAAACATGTGCATGGTGGAATTAAAAACAAAACTGATGAGAATGATGTAATGTGATAGTCAAAACCAGTAAGGAATGGTCTTGTGAGAATGATTAATGGAGTGGTGCCACAGGACCCATGATATGTAGACATGAAAGCTTCTCTCTTGCTTGCTAATTTCACGTCCTGGTTGTGTAGTATTTGCCATAATGGTGATCTAATCTTCGTCATGTTTTGTATTGTATTGTATTACAGGTACCATTAGACTAGTCTTGAAGTATTCACCAAAGATTTTGGAAGAAATGGAGTTCAGATTTGAGCACACAAAGTCCTTCCGTAGAGGTGGGCGTCACTCTACCCGGAACTAGCCGTCATCATCAACTAATCTACCAGAACATTACTAACAGCAGCAGACTGCACCAGCAATATGAACTTTGTTATTTTTTTAATGCCAAATGTAGTTATGTACATACAGGACCTGTCAGACTGTATTTAAACACATGATTTTATAATGTACATCATCAGGGTTACATAAAGAGGGGAACTGATCTTGTAAATCCTCCTCCCCCCCTCGCTTCTTCCCAAGGATTTTTTTTAGCTGAAGAGAGGCATCTTTTTGCATACATGTACATTTGATAAATTTCTCACAAAATGGGTACAGTATATACACGCAGTGTGTCTATCACAGAACATAAAACCCCGCCCTGCTGGAAGCCATGGTTGATTGACCTTTGCTTTGACAATAATACTACTGGCGATGATGCTTCGCTTGGGGTAGAGCATGCGTGGGTGGCAGGATGGCTTTATTTACTTCCGGTTCACGGTGTTCAAAGGTTAGAGCAGGATCAGCAGCAATTTTGACTCGGTGGATTCCGCGTTAGTAGTCACTTTCTTGCGGCGACAGAAGATGTATGCTCTAGCTGCTCGGGACAAGCTCCATAAGCGAGAAAATGATCAGTACAAGGAGAGGCATTCTCCTCGCTTTGGTGGAAAATCGAATGGCAAACGCCAGAAAGGAAAAGAAGAAAGGCCCACCTCAGTGCAGAAAGAAGCCAGGGTAAGTCATTGTGAAAAGGGTGAAGTAGCAATGGAGCTGTAGGAGGTGACAACTGTCTGGGTATTAGTGAAAGTCATGCAGCACTATAGACTTACTAGTCGTATAGCTCTGGAGACGGTGTGTTAGAACCACACACTCACACACAAACACACACACCTGAAGAGAGGCATCTTTTAAATTCTAATGTTAAGATGTAGGTAAAGAATATTATACTGTAGTGGTGAGGATGTAGGGGTCACTTTAGTGTATAGATGTTCTTGTTGCAGTCTTATAGGTTTAAGCATGTTGTGTAACAAACAATATTCTAAGAGTCTGCAGGAAGTAATGAAGTTTACAAACTTGCCTACAGATTGGCGTACGAGTGAGACCCTTTCAATTGGAGCAAATGAAATCATGTTGGTTGTAGTGTACATATATGTAAAAAGGCAAACATACATGGCATATATACTTATGAATTAAGACATTTCACTATGAGGGGCTAGGAGGCTAAAAAAGGACAACTTTTATAATCAATTTGTTGTCTCTGCAGCATAGAGAAGAACAATATTTCAAGCAATCCGCGTTTCAAGATTTTATTTACTGTGTGTGCCTGAACATTTTCACTTCTAGATACCAATAAGCACTTCAGTAGTTGCCATGAAATACGTGTCTCAGTCAACTGGTAAAAATTCCTTCTAGATTCTGTGAGGTATCTTTGGTTACAGTAGTTTGAACACTTGAAGGTCGAAGTAATTAATTGTGTTAGTCCTTAGCTAATCTCACCACACTGCAATGACAAGTGTGTTGTTACTGTGTGGCTTTGTTGTGGTTTGCTTTATTTATTTATTTATTTTTTATTAATTCATTGGTGATTTCTTCCAAAATATGAAGAATGTGTGATGAAGGCAGAATTTGCAAAGAAGAAACTGGCAGCAGTAGCAACTCTACTTACTTAGTGGTAAAACATTGCAAACTTTAGAGAAAAGTTAAGTTCCTTCTTGCCATGTCTGGCCGTGTAAAGTGCATGTGATCTTATAACTTGTGACGTCCTTGACACAGTAGAGCATTGTCTCCTGCTAAACACCGACATGTTTTTATATACTGTATTGGTATTTACACAACACTTGAGGCTTCCTGTCAGCCCTGGCCTTCCTAGTACTGTCAAATCCAACGGTAAGTTCAGGTGAGTGAGTGAGTGAGGGAATCGCATTAAGAGTCGTGTTATGGTGCATGTAATTTCATGTATCTGTTAGAGAGGATGGTCAAGGAAGTCAACCACTCACCTACTAGCTCACTTGACCATGGTTGTGTTAACTTAAAGAGTCAATGTTGAACACACAAGACATTAGACGACCACAGCTTCACTGCTTTCAAACTTGTACAGAATAGTGTTTGTCCCTTCCCCCACTCTAACCACCATCGCCATGCCTGTACCACCCCACAACAAAGTCAGTTACCCCTCTACCTGCATTGTATGCATGTTACTATGTAACTGTATCAGGCTCTAGCCAGGTCATGAGCTGTCGAGTGTTGCTAAGTGGCACAATTGAGAACTGCCCCCTATTAACCCTCTCATTCCTTATTCGTGTGATAATCACATTCTTCATTATCACTGACTGCCACTTATAGTCAGTATAGAAACTGCCACTCAATGACCCACATGACATTGAGACGTGCATTGGGTACAGAATACAGACTTCAGGAAGTCACTCGATTGGATACCTTACTTTTATATAATCAAGTGGTGCTAAAGTTCAGAGTGTTATAGACAGGAATATTTACAGGTCAAGGACATCCTCCAAGACAAAGGCTTCACTCTAAGAGTTTGTGTGTGAGTATGTGTCAACTCTAATAATATCAACCCGTTGCCATGTCAACTATGCACCACCCACAGAAGGTGGCAATAACCATTCAACTGTATGAAACACTGTAGCATTGTGTCAGTTGCAATGCTGTGAGGTGACACATACACACTTGGTATATATAATAATACAAGGGAGGCTAGCGGAGCTAGTGTGTGTGTGTGTGTGTGTGTGTGTGTGTGTGTGTGTGTGTGTGTGTGTGTGTGTGTGTGGTTTGGGAGTAGATGTTACATAACAATCGTAATAACCCATCATGGTCATGCAAAGGGATGTTTCAGTCTTCCCTGTTAAAAGCTACTTCTTCATAGGAGTCTGTCCTTGCACACACAGGGTTTGAGTTTACAACTAACTGCCATTGTTGGGAATCTGATACTCCTCTTCTGTCTGTGAATGCATTTTACTTTGTTCCATGTGTTGTGAATAGAACCAATAGCCAAAATGGGTTGTCTGTTATGTGTATGATGTAATGTTGGGGGCTGCGTTGGAAAGGAGTGGTCAATAGCAGCACATACTTCAGAAATTGGAGCTAATATGTTTATATATAATATATATAATATATATATTTATTCCACCCTAGATATCTTCACAATAATATTTTTAGGTCATTACCCTGTAGTTATAGCAACCGGCCAAACTTTTCAATTTTCTCAGTTTTACAGTTACCTTTCCTCTAGTGTGTGTACCCTGCTCTCTTTACCCTGCTCAACAGGGTTAGAGCAGCTGCTAAAATATCAGCTGGGGGTGTGGGTAGCCCCTACTACCACCAACTTTAGGCTGTGAGTTACCCTTCCTCTAGTACTAACTACAATAGTGAAGATATCTAGTGTGGAATAAACCACTTATTACACTTGTCAGAGTGTTATGGCAAGATATTTCACTCTCAGGCTTTATTTTCACTCTGCGTGAGAATAAATTAGCCTGCTCTTGAAATATATCGCCATATCACACTCTGACTCATGTAATAAGTATTATTTATATAATATATATATACATACTTACGTGTGTATATATTTGTATTGTTTGTTGTTTAAAGTATGTAGGAACGTTTCTGATGGAGAGCGGGAAGAAGGCAGACTTTGTGAAAATAGTCAAGAACCAGTTGTCCAAAGTCAATCCCAAGGTTGGTGTTCTTGTTGCTGCTCTATGCCAAATAAGTCATTGTATTGACGACAATGCCTAGTTATCTTATTGAATAGCTGGAATAAATAGTAGCCCAGAGGTCAAATTTCCTGTAGTTTTTTTCTTCATAAACACATGATGTATGTAGTGTATGCATGCAGATGTGTCGTGAGTGTGAAGTATGTGTGCATGTGCACATAAGCTCCTCGCCGTGGATGTTCCTCTGTGTCGTTTAGTTGTGAGGTATTTGTATGTGCTCTGTGATATGAGTCCATGGGATTGAAGAATTCCTGGAATGATTGCAGTCACGGATACCGGGCATTGTGTTGTGATGGGCTAGAGTTGGGTGGCTATAGAACCAGCAGTGCATAATATCACCAACAAGCAGAACTTGTACAGTTCTTTTTTTCTTTGCAATTTTAAAGTTTAATTTAAGTTATGACCTAACTCAAGTTTTATATGTACACGCTCACTTGTGGCTGGATTTTAATTTGTATCTATGGAGATATAATAGCGTGGAAAGCCTGTGGTATTCAGGATTAATAGCATGATGTGGAGTGAGAAAATATTTAGAAGGCGAAGCTGAGTGAAATTTCTCACCGCACGAGTGCTACTTATCTGAATACCTCAGTTCTCCATGCTATTGTATGTTAATACTATAGCCAAAGATAATAGTTCATTTCTGCAGTTAAGAAAACCATAAATCTTGTATTATATTTTCATTCCGGTTCTGCTATTATTCATACTTCTCTTACTGTTGCTAAATAAAGGTCGTGTAGAGATCGCCATGACCAATCAGATCCTTACTTCAGCCTTCCGCTGCTGTGATATTTCAAAATAATATTTTTTTATTTAAAAAATGACTCGGTTATGGTATTAATATATATAATATAAATATATATACTCTCTGTCAAATTATATATGCAACTGTTATATTTAATCGCATGACTGGCTAATATCTTCATTTATGTAATTATCCCAGTATTTACTCTGTTCATATTCCAGGATCCTTCCCATGCTCTGCTGCATGTTTCTCTATTAATTACCACAGATGGTATCAAGGTTATTTCCTATGACACTCACGTAAGTCACATGACCATCACATGACTTTAGTTATTACTTATGGCACTGTTCACTAGTAAAATGTGTTATATGAGTTAGTCGTACTCAGTGAATCCTTGCACTTCCATGATCACCTAATTAGCAACACTGTGTTGAACTCCTTGTAGTAGAGACGTGCACTCAATACTCAAACCAGCTATGCAATATGTGTGGTCAACATTAATCACTTGGTGACGATACTTTACCAGTCATCATTTTGTACTGTTAAAAGAAATGGTAGAGAAGAAAATCAGAGAGATGTAAAGTGCAAGTGTACAGACTTATGAGCTTGATAATGATTTTATTTGTGCCGCACAGCTTTAAAAAAAAAAAAATGAGAGAGAAGAGAAAGGGCGGTTTATAAAGTTTTAAAAAAAACAACAGAACATGTCGTACTACAGCTCCAACGATGTTCTCATATACCGGTGTATGTATGTATGTATATATATATATATATATATATAAGAAATATCAATTTTAGTGCTGCTTGCGTGTGTGTGTGTGTGTGTGTGTTGTGTGTGTGTGTGTTGTGTGTGTTTAATTAGGATATGGTGATGGCACATCCTCTTAGAAAGATCCTGTATTGTTCCTCTGAGAGTAAGAAGCATTTGTTTGCCATTGTCTCCAGAGAAGATGACAGTGAGAAAGTCTATACTCACGTCTTTGTCACTGCTAAGAAAGATCAGGTATGGGAGGAAACACACACGTCTTCTCTAACACAGAGTTACACATTGTTTTAACCATGCACGTTCACAATGTTTAGATTGAGAGCCAAGTGTTAGAAGCCACAGAAAGCACCACACAAACACGCACACCATGCACACACACCACATACACATGCACACACACTACACACGCACACACACTACACACGCGCACACACTACGCACACACACGTGCACATGTGTGCATGACTATTAGTAAGAAAGGTTGGTATCTGTAGATTACATTCTTTTCTTTTCTTTTTCTTTTTTTTTCTTCTTTTTTTTTCTTTTTTGCTCAGGCTAATGAGTTGAATCAGATTGTGAGCAAGGCCTTCAAGGTTCACTTTGCCCGTGCTACTATTAGTCGTGAGCGCAAGCAAGCAGCACGGCACAGCAGCATGTCTCAGCTTCAACAGAGGCCCTCGCCTGACATCAGATCTCAGAGACATCGCTCAGCCTCCCCCCAGCCTGCAGCTGCTGCCGCTGCAAGTGGGCGGTCCCCCAATCCATCAAGGGGTCGGTCATCCTCACCCCAGCCTGCGTCTGACGCCAATCCACCTCCGTACAACCCCCACATGATGCCCAGGAGCGGAGCCAGTGATAGCGCCTTACACGGATCTTCTCCTTCCCAGGTTCATAATTACTAGCAAGTACCTCGCCATACAGTGGCTTGATGCAATAACTTAGAAAATTATGCACAAGACCTTTTTATCCATTCTATTATCCTCTAATACTTGATTTAGTTACATCAACACTTTCCCTCTCCAGCTCTCTTTTCCTGAATCATATCAGCTCTTGTAACCTTTCTTTTATCTAGCTCTTATCTTCTTGAGTCATGTATGAATACAACATTTACATACACTTATGAGTTCGTATGTGTGTTTAGTGTATGTATACATGTACGCTGCATTGAGTGTATAATGGATGTATGTTCAGACATGTGTTCAGATGTACACATTCATGTTGTGGTGTGTGCAATGGATGTGTGTCTAAGAGTGTGTTTAATTTCATTCCAGAACCGTTCTAACAGAGGTCAGAGTCCCAATCGCCTCTCTGCCGCTTTGCCCGCGTCCAGGAAGAGCTGGGTGGAGCTGACACAAGAATCCAGCATCCTGGAGCAAGAGATTGAATCCATCCAAACAAGACGGGCAGAAATAGCGGAACAGAAGCAAGAGTTAGCAGGTGCTTCAATTGTGATGGGCTCAGTGGTGTCTAGTACTACTACATGTACATGTGTGTTTGGTACAGCTGCTGATTATAAAGTCAATCTGTGCATACCTTAGGGGGGGGAGGAACAGGTAGGGTGGGGTGAAGAGGGCAGGACCCTTCACTGATACTTTGGATGTCATTGTGGTAATGAACACAGGCTTAGAATCTTTGAATAACACGTGGCACAGTCATTCTGTATGTAGTTAGTATTCTCACCAATAGTGGTACTTTTATTGTACTAAATATTTGCAAGGCCAACAAACTCCTTTATCTCTACTCCTGTATCTCCAGGTTTTGAAGATGCCATTTCCCAGCTAGTGTCTCAAGAGTCTTCTCTAATGAGTAAATTAGATGCAAAGCGCCGGCAACTTGGTACGGTGCAGTTCCAGCTACAAGATGCCGCTCTGCAGGACCTCAACCATCTTCACCTCCAACCTCCGCTGCAGCAGCAGCCATACCAACCTCCACAACAGCAGCAGCCTTACCAACCTTACCAACCTCCGCAACCATACCAGCCTCCGCAACCTTACCAGCCTCCACAACCTTACCAGCCTCCACAGCATCACAATGCCACACCCCCTGTTGCTGAAGCCCCTCCCCCAGCTTACTCTCCTTCCATGAGTCCCCAAGTCAGGCATTCTCAATATGATGTCCCTTTACCAGACTTTTCACTGGAAGAAGCAGTGTGGTTTCATGAAGGAATACCAAGGTTAATGCAGGAGTGTGTGTGTGTGTGTGTGATGAGAGGAGAATGCTGTGATTACTTGGACACACTCCTAATTATTGTCTTGTTTTGTAGGCATATTGCTATGGAGATTCTTGCTAATCAGCCTGAGGGGTCGTTCATGGTACGCACAAGCTCCAGCAGTCCTGGTTCCTACGCTCTGAGCATGAAAGGCCCTCAGGCAAAAATCTTACATTACCTCATCGAACCTGTACCTAATGGATACAGGCTACAGGTTGGTATGCAGGGTGGGTGTGGCAAGTGTGGGTGCATGCACGATATACTTAAGTACATCGACAGCATGAAGTGATCCCAACTGAGCATGTCTTCCTCAATGGAGACTCCAGGTAGGCGTGTCTGTACCTGTTGCAGTTTCTGTGCAGAAACTAGACATTCCCATTTGTGACTGCTGTCCTTTTGTCAGCTTGTTGACAAGTTTTTAAGATCATTCAGTGGCCGAGTGTTCTGGTCGAGTCTAAAGGATTTTTTTTCAGTTTACAGAGTACTCTTTGTTGATATGTGTGATTCTCATTCACATGTTTCAGGACAATGCTTGAGCATGCCCAGTGGTTGCCACGGGAGGGGGGGGGGGCTTGTAAACCGATACAATAGTTTTTCTCAATTCTCGTGTATTTTCTAAAAGAGATGTATTCACAATATCAGGAATGGTCATGTCTGCAATTGATAAGGATTGTTGATTCAGTCTGCTATGTTATGGTCAATGGCAGCACCGTACAAGGGGCACAATGTAAATAATTGTCTTGATGTGATATTAATAGTCATGTTCGTCCTTTCAGACTTCTAGCCTGGTCTTCAGCAGTGTGGTGGATTTGATACACAGCTATACTGTCAACAAGTGAGTTTTAAATATACTGTAAACCCAATACAAAATTGCACTCGTAATTTTTTTTAATTGAGGACGGATAACCTGGTGACAGATGATTAAATATAAACAGCTCAAGCTGCATCAAATTTTAATACTTATTAAGAAGAGAATACTTTGTGGATGGTGGTCAACTTAATACCCTTACTTAATGGATGCACTGTAAGACTTCCACCCATTAATTTCACTGACACGTGTGTGTGTGTGTGCAGAGACATTCTTCCATGCAGTCTTGAGTTAAGTGCCATGAACCCCATGAACGAGGATGACCATGGCTTCGATTCCGATGACGAGTTCTCACAGTTCCAGAATGCTCAGTACAGACTCCTCCCATGAGAGGGCGGAGCATCAGCTAAAATGACATAGTTGCAGCCACTCAATGCAATCATCACTGAAGGACATATGTCATATATTTAAAAAAAATAAAATAAAATAAAAATAACAAGAAGCTGACACTGTGCACAATTTTATCACTATATACGTCAGTCAGTCGATCAGTGTTATTATAATATGTCATTATAGGAGTGTCTTGTCAATCTGTAAATGTTTTTGATGATATACAACAAAAGATTTGTGATGGACCTGTAGAACTAGCAGAACGTAGAAACATCTCTGTCAATATACTTCCTATTGTGGGCCACATACGCTATCTTTCTCCGCACTGGGTGCACCTTATACCCAGGAATGAGGCAGTCCTTGCATCTGGCGTCGTGAAAGGAGAAATCCACCACTGCCTTGGTCGAGTGAACAGACTTGCTCTTGATTTGTTCTACCACTCCCTTGTGCGGGTTCAACTGGCTAGTTACATTGCCATCTTCTCCCACTTCTCCTCTCAACCCACACACTTCAGGGTAGTAGAACACCCAACGGAAGGCACATGAACCTATATAGTCTTCCCAACAATAATCCGCGATGTAGTCCTTCAGAGCAGGCTTGCTGGCAATGCTGGGATTGAAGAAGTCGTCACTGTCCAGGGGAAAGACATAGTCATAGGTACCTCTGAACCTGTAGAAACAGTCCAGGTACTGGAATATGGACCCGCGTACATAGAACTCTTCCTCCAGATACCAGTTGTTCCATACTGTGATAGATAAATAGCCTTGGCGGATAGCTCTGCTCACAAAAGGATCCAGTGCTAAGTGGTCCCTAAAGCCTCCATCTTTAATGAATGTGTCTAGCAAGGATAGATGGACATGGTCCACTCCAAGGGTTTTCTGGTACCTAATGAACTCTGGCAGCCATGCCACTCGCTTGTCGTGTGCTTTGGAGCAGGTCACGACGGAGATATTGTGACTGTCAGCAGGTAAAGGTTCCACTCTCGGGGCAGGAACGAAAAGGGGAGCAAGTGATTCCACCACCAGCTCGTTCCCGCGAGCTGTGCGGTACAAGATGAACGCGTTGCTGCCGTTCACAGCAGCTAAATTGTAGCACTCTAAAGCGAACTGATCGTAAGGAAATCGCCTCTCCCTCAGCCAATTGTGCATCAAAACAGATTCCTGCAGGAACCTCACCTTGAAATCTTTCACAACTGCGTCGCCAGATCCGCAAGCCACGACCCAGTTGTTCTTCCAGATGGTCCTATTCATGCTTATGAGGAACAGCGTTACGTTGTCGCGGCCATTCCTAGCCCTGCCATCAAAATATGCACTGTACACGATCATATCTTTTGAAATAGGCAAAAGGTGCAGAAATGCATGCTGGTGCTTGGGAACTGTCTGCGCTTTTCCACTGCGCTGCTCCAAAACTGCTTCAAGCGGCATCAGTCTTACGTGATTGCGTGGTTTCAGAAGGCGCTCGCTGCTCCCTCCAGATTCTACAAAGGAATTGATGTTGTCGCCTTCATTTCTGCTCTGTGGGTGCGCCGCAAGTAGCAGCAGTCCCAGAATAAAGCAGGCAAAGAAAATGCAGGTATTCAGTCGTCCGATTCTGCTCATTCTACTCGAGCAATAGAGAAATCAACTTCAGGGCGTAACTAAATTATAGCTGGCGCGTAGCACCCCTACATAATTAATTCAAACAGTCGCCAATCGTGAAAATCGAAAGGAATCGTGAAATCATTGCAAAGGAACAAGAATGTTGTGGAAAATTGTCTATAGCTAATGATTGGCATATAGTATATTTCATATTTATACACAAGGAAATGAGAACATAGACAAGAAAGTTTTTTTTACAATAACTTCTTAAGAAATTTAGCTACTTCATCCTGACTCACTGAACCAACAAACTGAGATTTCTTCATGCCATCAACAAAACTGATGACATGTGGTATGGAGGACACGTCATAAGTCAGTGCCAATTCCGTCACTTTATCCACATCTACTCTGGCCAGGTCTACCTTGTCTTCTAACTTGGTCACTTCTTCCCTCAGCACAGGGTCTAGCACCTTGCATGGTCCACACCAACTACAACATTCATGAGAAGAATAGATGCATAGCCAGCAGCTCATTCACTTACATAATGCACACCCTTACAAACTCAGACACCTTTTAAGTCGTATGTTCCAAACTTAGGCAGCCGATTAAACAACTTTACAGCAAATAGTTTTTTACAAGATGTCTACAAATTTGCATAAAAGATAGCAAATTATAGTTTGACTCTATTCTGCAATTATTCTGTTCAATTCTTGAATTTCTTCTCAATTATTCTTGCATATTATCTCCATATGATAAAATAATTCAAATTATTCTCTCTAAATTGTATTAAAATAAGATAGGCCAACTCTTAATGTTGAATAGACCACACAGATAGCAATCTAGATAGGTTTCATTATATATTATTACCCCTATTATCTACCCTTTTAACAGGCTATGCAGATCTGGAAGAAGAAAAAAAGGGAGGGGGGGGGAGGGAGAAATTTCTGTTCAATCAGAAGCAAGATCAACTACTCTTTAATATATTCGTGGGCTTAGCAAAATTTTACTGGCTATACCTACCAGCATTGATGTATTAGTGAAGACTTAGTGCAAACCTATTTTGAGGAAAGGGGTGTAATGCTATGAATGAACGACGAACAACCTAAACCTGAAGCCTAAAAACCTAAAAATATTCCACATGCCTTCCTGTAATTTTTTTAAAATTTCTGCATACCCTTTCAAAATACAGCTAAAACTTTATCACATTATATTTTCATATTAAGACTCACCTGCACAGTAACATCTGAGAACCTCGACATCAAACATTCACAGTATGCTGATGGGAGGGTTTATGGTTTCATAGTTCAACGTGGAGGTGTTGAAAGCTTCTTTTTTTTTTACAGTGACAAATTTCCCAAGGCCAAAAGAGGTGAGGAAGCGAGCAAAGAAGTTATTTTTCAATACATATTGCTGTTTAAAGTATCATGTAGCTACGTTTACATGTTAACTATAAAGGAGATCTCTAGGCTTTTGTACTTGATTTCTGAATCTAAGGACTGGAAATGCTGTCTGGAGCCTGTATAACATCTTTGAAGGCTGCTATGTCATAGAAGTAACTTGTTCTAGCTCCAGTAAACTTATATACACAATTGATAGGAATTATTACAATCACTTGTAGCTAGCATGAGATGTTGTCATATTGTAGAACTTGAGTGAAACTGTTTTAGAATTATGCTCATGACTTTTTACACAATATAATTGTTATTCTACAACAATCACTTTATAACTTCATGATTACATAAAATTCAAAAATACACTTAAAATGTTTATTTAATTTTTTTGTAGTATTTTGCAGGTAAAAGGGTTAGAGATGCTAACATCAAAGTTTCATTTTAAAAACCAGTATATATCATCCACAGTAACCATTTGCCAAAAAGTACATAGATATGAAAAGCATAATTACAGCCCAATTAATTATTCAGTAAATGATTGGCAAGAACTGGTAATTTGCCATCTCAATTGATATGACAGTTATATGTGTGTGACTACAATCCCCTACATCCTTTCCACGCTACCTTAGTGTTCAGGAGGTGTACACTACTCTACACCATAATGAATGCTAACTGTTGGACTTCACCTGGCATGGAAATCCACTACCACAGGCTTTTTAGCTGAGAGAACTTCTTTTTGAAACTCTTTTTCGTCAGCGACATCAAAGATTTTGTACTTGGCTGTACTAGTACTTAAATGTCTGAGCGCAATTCTCCTCCCCAGAGTAGACACGGAACGACTTACACATAGCTCTAACATTCTCGTCTTAAATCCGATTATAAGGTAAATGGTCGTCACAATTACTTGCGGCAACATAAGGTAAGTTGTCTCTAGAGCTTTTAATTTTGGACTTGTTCAATAACTCTTTGTAGAAATAAAAATAAAAATGAATGACTGAAAACTGCTTATATTTAGTTAGCTAATAATTTCAGCTTGTCTTCCTTTATCATATCAGCTGCTTTTTCTGCAATCATGATGACTGGTGCATTAGTATTACCACTAGTTACCTCAGGCATAATGGAGGCATCCACTACTCTCAAGTTTCCCACCCCAACAACTCTCAATCGTGGATCAACGACACGACTAGAATCTGATGCTCCACCCATCTTGCAAGTACCTGCAGGGTGATAAGTTGTCATGGCTATCTGACGAATCGCCCACTTCCAAAACTCATCTGAGCCTACAGGCGGAGCTTCAACAGCTTCTTGCCCTAACCTGTGATTTTTCTCACGAAAGTAGTCAAAAGCTGAAGTGTTGTATAGCTGTTCGGCTAGTTTTAGTCCGTTAACCATAACCTCAACATCGCCTTCATGGCTGAAATAATTTGGATCAATAACAGGACCTTTGAAAATGTTCCCACCAGAAACATTCAATGAAATTTCTCCTCTACTTCTTGGGTGGAGCAACCCAGACAGAAAAAAAGCTCCAACTGAATCTTTGTCACTTATAAAATCTTTTCCTAAATAAGTGCTCACTGCATCAATATCAGTGCAAAGTTTGACCAAGACATTTGGTGGGATGTTTGAAGTAAGGAAGGATAGATGTACGTCCGGCCTATTGTCACCGTCTTCAAGCTCAGTTTGGAAAAAACCATGCGCTTCAATGGACGTGGTTGCCAAAGGTCCCGTACCTAAAATAAAATACTCCAGGAGGGAAGAAACAGATTCTGCTAGAGATCTTGTAATTCCGTCTCTACCATTTGCTGAAAGATGCCGGCTAGTGAACCCAGCTGGAACAGTGATGTGGTCTTGCAAATTTTTGCCCACCGGCAAATTAACTTTTACTTTGAGCCCAGCTTCTTTGAGGTGCTCAGCAGGCCCAATTCCAGAGAGCAGCAGTATATATGCAGAGCCCACGGTGCCTGCTGAGAGGATGACTTCCTCATTGGCTCGGATAGTCAGTTCAGTTTTACCACCCTCAAAGTCGTTTGAATCGACTAAATTCACGCCAAGAACACGTGCACCATCCATATGTAGGCTCCTAACAGACTTCCCAGTCCACACGTACAAGTTGGGCCTGTCTCGCACTGGGTGCAAGAAGGCTTGTGACGTGCTCCATCTTGTACCAGCCTTAATGTTGTGCTGGGTTGAACTGACTCCAATCTGAGAAGCTCCATTGTAATCTAATTCCTTGTAGCCTAGTTCTATTCCAGCATTCACAAAAGCTTGAGCCAGTGGAGTTAAAAATGAACTCTTGCTGACAGTAAGTGGGCCACCATAACCATGGTAACTAGCATCTCCTTTGGCCTGGAAGTCCTCAGACTTTTTAAAGTAAGGGAGAACATCTTGCCAGCCCCACCCCTCAGCTCCATGGACCGTCAGCCATCTGTTATAGTCTTCTTTATTTCCTCTGGTGTATACCATAGTATTTATAGAACTGCTACCTCCCAAGACTTTGCCACTGGTCCAACATGATCGCTGTTCTTGGTGCAATTGGCAAGTCTTCCTCTGAGGAGTGCTCAAATATTGCCAATCTACTTCAGACTTCTGGAGTTCAAAGTGTGCCAGAGGTATTTTGATCTCTAGCTTATCGTCTGGCTGTCCAGCTTCTACGAGGAGAACAGTTATGTCAGGATTTTCAGAGAGCCTGTTGGCGAGGACGCAGCCCGCGGAACCCGCGCCAACTATGATATAGTCGTAGGACGAAGCAGTAATGGGCTGGTATGGAAGCTGGCTGGGATTCCAGCTTAACAACTTGCAGATGGTGCCTGCAGAAAGTATTCCTATTCCAATCCACAGGAAAAATCTAAGCATTATAGCTAATACGATGATAAGAATGCTGCAGCCCCACTTGAGCCACACCCCCTCTATCGTCCTTGGTTTTAACGATTCTTTACCATAAAACGATTCTTTACCATAAAACGATTCTTTCCCAGCAAACTAAGGCACTTGGACCAGGCCAGGGAGAAAGAGCCATTCGGGGAGAAAGAAAATATGAATATCAGAAATGCTACGGTAACTCTGATAAGAATAATATGAGAAAAATGATGTACTTCAGGAATTACTGTAGGCAGAAGACCTCATGAATATGCAGCATTGTAACCTGCTGTGCTTACCAGAGAACTACCAAATGAAATATTACTTGTACCACGCATTGTCCTGGCCACAGTTGTCTTATGTGGCAGAGGATGAGAAGGGAAGAGTTGTAGGCTATGTCCTGGCTAAGATGTGAGTTACTAAGCAATCCTGCCTTTGATACATAATATTCAAAGTGTCAGACATGACAACAATCTGTATAGCACTGAGGTGTATGAATGTGTTGACTAAACTCTTCTCTTCATGGAAAGAGTCAGGGCCCAGAGGAAAGAGAACATCTAGTAAGTTTTGCCAGATTTTGATGAAATTATCCTGGAATGTTGGGACAACCAATTATCGACCATAGTTACGGGGTGTCACCCCCACACATTTACTCAACTCTACACTTGCTGTGCTTCTGTGTGATCAGTAGGTCTCGTGTAAGTCTACGACGTAACCTGGCAAAACTTCCCGGACGTTCTCCTCCCTCTGCACCCTGCCACTTTCCATGCAGAGAATGGCTGGTTAACAAGATTATATAAAAATAACTTGAATTTGTTCAGCATACATTTTTATTGTTTTGCTTCTTTACCTAATACGATGCTTCCATTGTCCTTAGCAACCAGCTGGAAGTTTAAATGTATTCACCTCAGTGGCATGTCATGAAGCACATATGTGACCGGTTTTGGGAAAATCGGCCTAAACGCGGCAAACCATTTTTTTCAGTATCCCCGGGTAAAGCCTTATGGGTCGATTTTTTTCGAAAAAAATGTTATGGCAGAAATGGATTGACACCAGTTAGCTCTAGCTTATGACGCAGTTGTAAGCTCTGGCGTGCTCTTGAACTCACACTAGGAGGCTAGAAACACTAGCCGGTTGGACTCGTGTACGGAGAGTTGCTAAGAAATTATTGGCGGGCTTTTCACTAACAGCGGGGGGGAAACTGTAGCTAACTAATTCACTTACTATTCTACATAATTCACGTACTCACGCAATTCTCGCCATCATAGTTTCTTAAGGAGCTCTGCATTAAGCCTTTTAGACTTCTTTCAATCTGCCTGTAACCGGTTTATTCCATAGTGTCCCGGAGACACTCAGTAATAGTATACGGACACAATGCACGCCCCTTGACCTTAGCAACGCCTTTACCTGGCGTTTTTTCGAAATCAGCAATAATAAGTTCAGCAAAAATACTGAAGTGTTGTAGTGCGTAGGGCGAAGACGGCTTGTGCTACAGCTTCCAAATTAGGAGGAAGGCATCCCAAGGCCCTGTGCAGCCTACTGGTAGAATAAATTAGAAAACTTTAGATGCCGCGTTTAGCCGGGTTTTCACAAATCCGGTCACATATAGGGTTTAGTGATACTTATAGGTTGCTATGAAACACTGCATTTGAGCTTTTATCAAGGTTTCATGTGTCAGAGTGTTGATTACCCGATGGCCATCAATTTTTTTTTTTTTGTGTGTGTGTGTGTGTGTGTGTGTGATCATTGATGTTGCGATTTTTGTTTAGGGAGGAGGAGCCAGAGAATGAGCCTCATGGTCATATTACATCTCTGGTAGGTTTAGTCCAACACACATGTGTACATGCACACACAAAGTGCATGTAATGTGATGTGTACTTATGACATCTGATACTTATTACAGACTTTTTAAAATATAACGAATGTATCAAACATGTACTCAGTGTGTGTGTGTGTATGTGTGTGTGTGTGTGCTGACACAGGCTGTGAGAAGAACCCACAGGAGAATGGGACTAGCCAAGAAACTCATGGACCAAGTAAGACTTAAGAGCTGACGTTGGTGTCCATAGAGTTTATAAACAGGTTTGAATCATTCCAAAGAAAACTGGCAGTTTCCACTGGCAACCCAAGCAATAAGATGTCTCAAAGGTTGAGACAGCGAGGGATAGATCTCTTGTAGTCATACCACTATCACACTAGATAATAGGAGGAGAATGAAGTAGTAGCAATAGAGATACCTTGTTTGTTAGCCATACAGTACACTAGAATATAGTAATCCTAGACAATCTACTGCGACTAAAAACACTTATGGTACACATTCACATACATGCATACACACACATGTATATATTTAATTATCCTGTTTTTTATTTACTCTCTCTCTCTCTCCTGGTCATTTGAGTGTTATTGCAAGGTTCATGCTATATTGTATCTATCATTTAGTCATCTCGAGCAATGGTGGAGACATTTGATGCCAAGTATGTGTCTCTCCACGTGAGAGTGAGGTAAGGCTGTGCCAGGCAAAGGAGGTTCTGATATATTGTGAGATACTTTACCCACTGACATCTTAGTATTGTGTTTCATAAACAGTGCCAGCACTTTATTCCTTTTGCCACCATTTTTTTCCCCTGATTGTTAATGACTTTCATTTTATATATTTGCAGCAATAGAGCAGCTCTTCACTTGTATGAGAATACACTCAAATTCAAGTAAGTCATTTGTAGCTTGGGGTACGCGATGGAATCAGTTTAATGTGTTGAAATGATGCTAAGGGCTGACTACCCTTTTCCATAGACAAGATACTCGGAGCTCTTTACTAGAAACAAAAAGAAAAAATGTAAATTTCTTTGTAAGCTACTTTTTTTCTTTATAGGTTGCTTAATAAGAGCTGTCCTAATAATTTTTGTTGACACCATAGTTCTTGTGCACACACCCAAATGACATCTTTATTTCCTTCACGGGTGCTGATACAAAGAGAGACCACTAAGTCATAAAGGGGCACTTGTTCAGTCAGCCATTCCTCCAGTTGGACAGACATGAGTCTCACTGAAGATGGAGTTGCATCCAGTTGGCATCTTAGTGTTGTTCCTTCCCTCCTGTACATTTGGTGTACAAGAATGCCTAAAGTTGGGGATATCTAACAGTTTAGCAGCTCTGGTACGAGTCCTTAGTGGTTCAAGACTAAGCAACACTTTACCTATAGTGACAGAGTGAAACAGAAATCTAAATGCTGATCCAGATTATTTTATTGGACATTACAAACTTGCACAGTTAGCAGTATTGCTGAGTAAAAGTAACCATTAAATTCAATTATATGAGTATGGCTTTGAGATACGTCACCTGGAGAAGCTTTGCAACCTATGGTTGGCTCAGTTGCTTTTCACTTAAATAATTGTATGTGATAACTTGCATAGCTACTTCTGCAGGTTTAGTATCTAAGTAAATTATTGATGGTAACGAATACTAGATAGTCATCAAATTCTGAAGGCAAATAGCCTCTAAATAGTTTATTTAGACCTTGGAACCAAGCTATAATCCTTTCAGATTTTGTTTTATTACTCAACAGAAAAGAGGAAGTAGAAGCTCGCTACTATGCCGATGGAGAAGATGCATATGCCATGAAGAGAAACTTGTCATATGTCAAAGATGAAATTAAAGTAGAGAAGGAGATGAGTGCCAGGAGAGCCCAGCAGCTGCTTCTCAAGAATTCTCAGACAGTTTGAAGTAGTATTTATGAGTATGTGTATGTGTTTGATGGCATGATTTATTGTGCAGTTACCTACTTGGGTAGCTAATGATGGCAATTAAAAAGGTCGTGTTTACTTCTTAGCATTTGACTACTCCACAAGTCCCAACTGATGATATTCAGTTATAACTTTTCATGGGTTGGCGTCACAAATGTTTAACACTTTCAATTGAATAACTACTACAAATGCAAGTATTTGTTTTAATACCGTCCACCACACTCATTCAGCTATTCTCTAATCTTTGTCCAGTGAAGTTTGTGTATTATTTAATAGTGGTGTGTGCTCTTCAGTTTCCAATCTCGCTGGAAATGCATCCTCCATGTGAGCTGTTTGCTCTGATTTTTTGGCAATTTTTGCTGCATAATAGATCTTGATTTTATCCCATACCACCTTGGGTATAATTAGCTTGAGAAGAATCCAGGACCCGTACAGGACGGGCAGAGTGAGCAAACACGCAAGTAGGATGACAGAGATGTTCTGGTTTTCCTCTGGCTCGTAAACCAAGACGTACATGTGCGTGAGGAGAAGGAAATAGCAGAAGGCATACAGGAGGAAGAAGAGGCCATCAATGTTGTTATATTTGTCTCTGTTGTAGGGCCTGGCAAAGATGACCAACATGCAGAGGAAGATGAAGTAAAAGCCTGTCATGGGGATGTATGTGAAGTTATGAATGGCTGCAAATGTGACTAAAAGGACGATCCTGGCAATAAAATAAATAGCACCATACTGCCGACGTATTTTGGGCTTGTTTTTGTAGCTTTCTTGGAAGGCATGTAAGAACAATGTGAGCAGTTCGTGTTTGATCACCCTACGCTTCACCTTGGGGCAAAGATGGCATGGGTAAGCAATCAGGACAGTGACTGGGGTAATATTGAAGATGAAGAGCATCACGATAGCTAGCACAGCAAATGGGCTGTGCTCTCTGCTGAAATACAAGACTGTAGCATCGTTGAACAAGTGAACTGTGTAGCTTCCATTGGGTGTGTACACATTCACAGGGATTAGCAAGTCAAAGGATGTATTTAAGATCTTGACGTAGGATAGAACTAGGAAAGTAGCCAGAGCTTGGACCAGAGAGCCACGAATGTTCCATTCCTTCCTGATGCACATGAGCACTCTCTGCATTGGCCTCCAAACAGCTACTACTAGTGAGTACCTGTCGTGTAGAGACACTGCTATGTAAGTAATGACTATTAGGATCATTGGATACACTGCTACCACATAGTCTAAGGCTATCACTTGCATGGTGTTCAGACTAGGATGGAGACAGAACGGATTGTACAAAGAACGAAACATGTCTAGATTCCAGACAGAGAAAAAAGTCAGCAACACCTTGACAATGCCAAGATACGATCCAGAGGCTCTAACGATAAGCTTCGTTGTAGCAGGCACAGTAATAACTTGACAGGTGAAAACGTAAGCATTCATTGAGTCTGACAGAGCTGATATTTTGAACAAGATGATGATGATGAAAAAAATGGTGAGCGGCACGTATGCCACACAAATATATTTGAATAAATTTGCCCAAACGTCAGATTCATCACATGGTACGCATCCCATGTAATAAGAATAGACAGGCAAGCTTGTGTTTGGCATGCACGCTCCACACAGAGTGCCAGTTCTGTTCCATGAATCACACATTTCAGTGTTCAGATCCTCCATACATGTAGAGTGTATTCTGTTGAAGGCAATGCACTTGTCATCTTGGGCTATCTTGCACATGAACAGACACCCACCAACCACTGGTTCCTCCGTGATGATGTCGTGGGTCATACAGTTGCAGAATAACAAGGAGGTGAGTTTGGTGTTGTTATCACACTGGACCACGCCTCCTAGGTCTTCACCACAACCGCAGCTATGGTTTGTCCAGATAGGGCAAAGAACTGCAGCTGATAGAAGTGGATGAAGAGACAAGATACCAAATAATTTCAACCATTTTAGTTGTCTCATTTCACTAATTCACTACAGTAGTAGTTGTGTGTACGCTATGAAAAATCGTAATTCATATAGGCATGCACGCTAGCTATAATTAGCTATAGCTGTTGCATTCAAACAATTAAGAATGGTTTCATATTTTTAATATAACAGCTCCAAGACTTTTCCCCATGGCTTCAGTTTTCATTTATGAATTCACTACCATCACAAGGTTTCCTCCACTTCCTGTTTAGCCTCTACATTATGGGTTCTCTTGTTGTTGTTTGTTAGATTATTATGAGAAAAAAGATGTGACAAAAAAAAACCCCAACTCTAGCAAACAACTTGCCATTGTGTTGAAATGATTTCACGTCAAATTGTTATAACGTAAAAGAATGACATTTTCGCATGACTAACAATTCATATAACTAGAGCTAACTATATGGGCTACATCATCAGAGGAATGCTCCACAAACGCATGCTTGATATGTGATGGTAGCATGTGTACTCTCCCAGGATACCTGGCCGCCATGTTCTTATAGCAGCTATCTATGTTCCAATAATCTCCACGACCATAATAGAACACAATTTTATGAATGTTCCTGCTTATTACATCCAACGGAGGTTCACAAATACGCTTCATTTCATAGCGAGCATACTGCAGCAAATTATACATGCACTTCTCATTAAACTGTTTCATTCCTTCAGTGAGTACATCCACATGGTCATGTGGAGACTTGGAAAAATAGCAATATTTCCAAAAATATGTCCACAGGAAAGAAGGGGTGAGTCTAAAAACTATCCAAGCGAGTAAAAGAAATGGGCCTTGTAAAAATGACCACAAATAAGATGTCCATGAGTGAGCATTAGGAGTCCTTGCAACATGCTCAATGACTGGAAACAACAGCACCACTTTCAGCACCCTAGCTGAGCTGAGGTGCTGGAGCATTCTTAACACAATCAAGCAGCCAATTGAGTGTCCAATAAGAATGAGAGATTTTCTCTCCGCAGCTTCTTGCTCTATGTAAGCCAACTTATGTTGAACTTGATCTTGCAGGCAGTACCAATCGCCACTCTCGCATTCTGGATCTTTTGTAGAGTCCGATGTTTTCTTATAACATCCAGGTGACTGGCCCGCATTGGATATCACTGAGACGTCGAATTTCTTATGGCCGAGATTGTAAAATTTTCTTGCAAAAGGAATATACAACTGGCTTATTCCTGGATTTCCTGGCACTACGACTACTAGAGGGACGTCGCTGCTACCCTCGGGTCTCGTACTTCGCAAAGAAAACACATTAGTCGGCGTCCCACCCACCAGTAACTGCATTTTGTGGTAATCTGCACACCAAATATTGCAGTTGGGGATTGATTCCTTACCCAATCACAGTCTATTTATGAAACTGTATACAGACTGTACTTTTCTTAATTTGTGGAATGGAATGGTTAGTGTGCAGTTAGTGTTGGCTTTTGGATTGTAGTAAGCTTGGTAATATGCATGTAGTTTAGAAATACAACACGCCCCATTATCTATGCCAAAAAATGATTCTTCTATAAGGAGCATTGCTTAAAACTTGGTGATGTTATATGGCTTAGCAGATATCTCACCACATAACCGTCATAGATTTTAATTACTTTATTTTGTTTATAAACTTGAAGGATTGAAAATGTATTATATTAATGTTAATTTTCAATAAAAGTCGGCTTCACAGTAGCAGCATAATATTGACGAATGAGTATAATGGCCTCTAATTCAGAAGATCACTTCTAAGATCTTTTCCCTTTAGTAGTCTTGGAATCGCTTCTTCTCCACACAGTCTTCTTTACTGTATCTTGACTATCTTCATCAGGTGCTCTACATACATTCAACAACAAATACCACGCAAAATAACTTTTACTAGTAAGTGCACTCTAACTTCTCGAGAGGAATACTGTTGCCAAATTGGCCCATTCAAGAAATTGTGCTTGGGTATTGACAAAAAACAACAACAATACAGAGCTGTCGCAATTTATTGATAAAATCTGTGCAAATATCATAGTATATTAGGCATCCACATGTGATAAAAAACAAACAAATGTTCTTTTCACCCATCTGTAACTACTCCAACCTATCCAGTCACAAGTCGAATACAAACCCACTCCCTCACATAATCATCATAATATTAAGTAAAGTTGAAGCTTACAAGTTTGCCAAGTAGTTAGAGACATTGGCTGTTGGTGTTCTTGCTGATACTGAACACACACAAGACATTGTGAGCAGTAAGCTTAACGCGGTGAAGAAGATACTCCAGAGGAATGCTGGTGGACTCAGACGATTAGTTGTGGAGCGGAGGTGGCTGAGAATGACATCCAACAAGGTCTTGTTACCCTGGATACTTGGCTGCAGTACATGTGTTAAATAGTGAACACATCGGGCAATTCAAATGCCACACACATACAGAAAAAGAATGCTTTCGTACTTAAAATATCAAATTTTAAATAACACTCACACACACCTTAGTGAGATATTTCTGCGACTTCAAAAAATCCAAGAGCTGTGCATTGTCTCTGGACAGCACATACAAGTAATCTCCTCTGAACTCTCTCTGCCACCATGGACCAGGAGTTAGTCTAATACACATTAAAACTATGTGAAGTATACAAATACCACTATAAACAAATAAAACACACACACACACACAAACTTGGCTCCACTCACATCGTGTCATTGTCTCCTAGGCTAGTGAAATGATAGTGATAGAGCCTGGCACGAATGTGTTTTGGGGGCTTAGCAAAAGGAGGCGGCGCCATCAACTGAAGAACTATACAGTAAAAATAAATAAATAAATAAATAAATAACCTTATCTATCCTTTATGAACTGTATCACTTGTTTACCAAAGCACAGATTCAATGTGTTTTTATTGTTTTATACACTGAATAAAATTCCTTATCATGACCACCAACAATGAAAGGTAATGAATCTGTAGGCAAGCCACCCACCACAGTCAACACACTCACCATCTTTCTCTCCCACAAGCAACTTGTACACAAGATGGACAAGCCATGGGTTGTTCCTGTAATGACCCAGAGCAGCAAACCACATCTGCCAGTCCAGTCGTGGCTGGTGAGGAGCTGTCACAAACACGCACACACACACACCCACACACACACACATCATGTAGACTTAATCAAGATAGCTGACTGAAGATCATTATGAACATACCAACATAGGTTGGAGGAGTGCTCAGGTTTCCGGGCTTGTATAGGAAGTCATATTCCTACAGAAAAAAAAGAGTACCTAGAGGTGTGCTTGATAGACAGTACTGTAACTGTGACCAAACTAGTGCAGCAAACACGTCTAGTAGACTCAGCTTTGGTCATCGGTACTGTTTTGATGACACTTTACTGTTTTCAAGTATAGCAACTGGTTTTTGGTGAGCAAAATGAAATGAAAAACCTTATCAACATGTAATCTCCATATTTAAGACTCGAGAGTGTATGCCAGCCAAATAGATAGCCATGTATAGAACTGGCACGCTATCAACTACTTTAGTACCTTCCAAACAGCTCTGTCCAAGTCTTGCTCATTAGTACCTTCAATTATGACTTCAGGCCGACCTCCCACACCAGTCATACTAACAACAACAACAAAAACAACAATAACAATCACAGAAATAAACTAATGAAAAAATTTAACAAGCCAGCATTGATTACTAAATTGAAGGGGAAACAAAACAAAACACACACAAAAAACAAAAAAACAAAATTGCATTATTAGGCAGAAAGCAATACTAGAAGGTACTACAGTACTATCATGCATACTAGCATTAAACTCTACTAGATTAATACACATTGAATACAAAACCCACAGCTCTTACCGCCGAAACAGTCCATAAGAACTAGTAGCAGAGTATTCTCTGACTGAGTCATGAAGGAAGTTAATATTGGCTGGGATAGAGCTCTTGAAATGTGCGTCCAGTTCTCCGATAGATGGTATTGACACAGCAAACATAAACGAGCAGATCAATCCAAACCCAAACACTTCAACAAGTCCCCTGAACTTCTGTTGCAAATTAGCAGTTCTTAGAGCTCTAAATAATAGACATTACATCAATGGACAGGACACTGTGCTGAATCACAACGCTGCTTACTGTATAACTGCACTGAACATCTCTACAGCAAGGGACAATGCACCCATCACTACACACAGAGGCACCGACACACTCAGGACTGTGTCAAACTCCACTTTATTGAATCCTGAATACATACACACGCATACATATTATACATGCATACAGTTGGGTAATGAATAAATTTAACTGAAGAGTTATACATGAAATAAAGTATTGGCCAAGCATGCATGCATACATGGTAAATGACTGGCGATGCATCTGGCTTAGTCATACCTAATGAGCCAGATTAAAAGTAGAGGCAGCACATCTTAAATTAAAACGAATAGGATTACGACACTGACATAAATAATATCAAATAAACAACTTGATCACAACACTTCTCCCCTGCATGTTACACATTCTGACACTTCCAAACTTCCTAAACACATGATGAGTTTTTGTCATAGCCACTCCACTTGCTATTTACCAATGCTGGATGTTATCTTCTTGTCTTTCCAATTGACAGATATTTCAAAGTAATAAATTGTGAGAGCCAATAGCACTCCTGTTATTGACAGAAATGACATAGCTTTGATAGCACGCTCAAGTATCTTGCCACATTGACAAAACATTTTTCTCATCATCTTGGAGAAATATATAGAGGTCGAATCTACCGCTTTGCTACCTGTATAACATATTAATAAATATTCTGGAATAATTATACAAGTTTATATATATATAATATACATGTATATATAATTATATATATGTGTGTATGTATATACGAGTTCTTAAAAATTCCCACAAGTTCCTCTAACTGTACACACACCCCCAACCTCTCACCATAGCCCAAGAAGTGATCATCCAATAGAGATACACAGAGAGTAATGGTGAGAATATTGAAGAAGTTGTAATTACCAGTAGCAATGATTAAAACCTGCAGTAACACCTACGAAGTAGACATACACGCAAATGAATTGAAATTAATCCAATTGTTGTGTTGGCATTATAACTTGATAAATTCATTCCTCATATCAAGGATTCACACAGAAAGTTTTGCTTGGGGGAGGGGATATAATGAAAACTATATAATATATATATATATATTACATACACACCTGAGAAAAGAAGCCAAGAAGGCGAAGTGACCTGACAGGGAGAAAGAAGAGGAAAGGTGCAGCAATCTCTATCAAATAGGTAGCCACAACACTCAGTTTCTGGAACCATGCAGGCCACTGGTGGACATACCAGGCCATTGAAGTGGGAATGCACTGTCACACACACACACACACACACACACACACACACACACACACACACAATTTCATATTAAATAAATATCACTTGACTTGCTAATTACTCCACAAAACATGCTAAAATAAAGTCACACTTTCATAGTAACATCCAAACAAAGTAGCACAGTACTTGTAGAACTGATCCATCTACTATTCCATCTATCTGGGCAGATCTCCTACCAAGAGTATGAAGACAGCCAGCAGCACACTGACAGTACAAGGAAGCAGTTCAAGCAATGACATGCCTAAAAGAACAGAGTTCATTCGCTACTATCCTTCCTACAGCCAGGACACTATCTCTTTTGCTATGAAAAAGAAAACCCCAAGACCTCCACCACGTCCAACAACCTCTTCCAAGTACACCTACTCAGGCCTCCTCTGCACTCAGACTCCTCCCCAAAGGCGCAAGTCTCACAATGATATGTCCCCACCAGAAAAAGATCAGCGGGCCATGTCTGGTCACACACGCTCCTGCTCCACATGCTATCCCAGAGCCTCGCAGATCCGACCTAGTGATGCTGTGGGACTAGATCCAGACTCTACCCTAGCCAGAAGACTCACGTACTCTGTTAAGTGTCAGAGCAGTACAGACCCTTTACCACCAAAGCTGAGGGAGTACTTCATGTACAAGAGCCAGTCCTACACCTGGCGTCGAGTGAGATTGATGAGGGAGATTAAAGCTTATCTTGCGTCTAACATCTCAATAGCTCCGGAGTACAAAATCCTGTGGTGTGAGAATGTGCAGTCTCGAGCACAAATAGCACAGGACTTAACTCTAGATGACGATACCACTGATGACTGGTTCAAGTCTGATCTAGCAAGGGTCAAACATCTGCCAACCCATAGCTAGAAACACATGCTAAACAATGTCATCACTATTTGTACATCATATAATTTTATGCTACTAAGTAATACTAAGACTTACAACAAAACCTTTTGGTAAATAAAATATGGTGTCTAATACTTAACAACAATGGAACTGATCACACACACACACACACACACACACACACACACACACACACATTCCTTGTCCTACCTGCGTCTCATAGTGATAGTTGAGAGCTGTGAGCCCCCACCATGTGGGGCATTGTGACATCAGCTTCACAATGCCTGAGGCAAACATCAGTCGGAACAGCAGCCATCGCACAAGCCAGAGAGTCATGCCATCAGAATATCCTCCAGTTGCTTGCCTATGCATGAAATAAAGCATGCACTCAAACAAGACAAAAAGATAAGAACTAAGCTTAACTTTTTAGAGCCCCACTGTATGCATGAAACACAACAGAACTGAACAACATTAACAAACGTACCTCTTCCATGGCATGATTGGGATAACTGGAGCCATTATCACTATTAGTAGTCCTGCTTCCAGAAGTAAAGTGTCCCTGGAAATATAACCACTATATTATCATATGCACTATCAACACAGAATAGACACTTACCATTGAAACCAGAGGAACACTTGCCCCACCTAATAGACAAGCAAATACACATAGTACAAACCAAAAAGAACAACACAAAAACAGTAAAATTAAATTAATAAAAAAAAAAGTGCAGAAAAAAGAATATGCAGTAAAGCATGTAACAAGCAGCAGCCACAACAACAAACTCTATTACAGTAGACCCTCAGTCATCCGAACCCCGTTTATCCGAACTCCGAACTCTCGTTAATCCGAACACCATTTTTTGGGAATTATAATAATAGTCATTGGAAGTTTGCTGTGCATTAAATAGATAAGAGATTAAGACCCCATTCAAAATGACTTATTTCGAATATCCGAACATTTCAAATATCCGAACAACCCTCGGTCCTGAGGTGTTCGGATAATTGAGGGTCTACTGTACTTGCAAAAACTTCAAACGCCCCACCCACTTCCTCCCCAACTCATTTATAATAGCTCGAGAGCTAATATTTGACTACATGCACTCACAATTGACAACACATATCCACTAATAGTAATGGATTGCATTCTGTAGCAGGATCGTAAGGTCAGCTATGCACAGAAATAGCTCGGTTCACATTATACTAAAACTATCTTTAAAATGGAGAGAGAAAACAGAGCAAAAGCAGAGAGAATGAGAAAAGATGAAAGGTTCTAGTTTAGAAAATGGGATAAGGATAAGTGTGCATGAGTGGAAAACATACATATGTGAAAAAAAAAAAGTGTTTCCATATTATGTGTAACTGTTCCACACATTAAATAAATCACATAATGACACAGAATAAATGTAGGGTAGGGATGACTGTCAATAGATCAATGTTTGTTTAGGTAAGACAGGGAGGGTACGTGGAGATGCCGTGTAGACTAATGTTTATTTAGATGCAAGAGGGCAGGATATGCAACAGGAGGGGGCTGATTAGGAGGTGTGGTGTGAGCAGGGAGATGCAGTAAAAATGTGAGAAGTGGGTAAAATTATTAAAGTAAGGTGAGACTTGAACAATTATTACAGTTAGCAATTGACATTTGCTGCTCTTGTAGTACTAGAAATCATCTCACATGACATGCATTCAAACCATCTCACATGACACGCATTCAAACCATCTCACATGACACGCATTCAAACCACCTCACATGACATGCATTCAACCATCTCACACGACATGCATTCAAACCATCTCACATGACATGCATTCAACCATCTCACACGACACGCATTCAAACCATCTCACATGACATGCATTCAAACCATCTCACATGACACGCATTCAAACCATTTCACACGACATGCATTCAAACCATCTCACATGACATGCATTCAAACCATCTCACATGACACGCATTCAAACCATCTCACATGACAGCATTCAAACCATCTCACATGACATGCATTCAAACCATCTCACATGACACTCACTCCATCCATATACATACCTTGAATACGGAGAAGTACAGAGCCCAGAGAACCATAAAGCAGCAAGCGTTTCTCATAAACCTGAAAGCTATCATGAGCACAGACAGGACCACACCCACTATACACACCAGTTCCATCATTGCAGAGGGACTCAAATTCAAACATGGATAGATGACCACTAGTGACCGCACAGAATACAGACCAGCTGCACAAGACTCACCTTCATCTGTGACACAAACAACAGAAATTATTCACAACCACATAAGTGTAGTGAATACACACTCAGAAAAATATAAGAGTTAGGAAATGTTGACCCAACTCACACAAAAACGGTAACAGTACAACCTTTGAAAGTTAAACTGTTACAAATAACTCACAAGTTTATACGTCCCTATGTTTTTTGTGAATGCTTTTAAAACCACTTTCTATACACATATAAGGGGCACACCATGGTGCCTCGTCAACACTACGTGACTAGAGCTGCAGAATAGTATAACATCAGTAAAGAAAAACATTTGGGACGAAAACAATAACAAGTGATACATCATTAATCAGAGATTAGATATATTTCAAGGTTTGTTTTTACTAACATCCCTGACAAACCAGTTACACTTTCAAGTATGCAGCTTTACTCTTAAACAACTCCTTGTCACACCTTCACCCCTTGGCACACACATCCACCAACAACAACTGTCTGACTGCCTATAAAAAAGAAGAAGAAAAACAAAACAAAAAAGAAAACTGTGTTTATACCAAAGCTACAAAGAAGCTGATAATGCAAATAATGCTATTGCTACTTCTAGTCATTCCTGCAACAGGAGCTTGCCCTATCTGGACAGTCCACAACAAGACCTCTCATTGCGTCTGTGGAGATAGCTCAGTCGAGGAAGTTCACTGCACCCTCAACCCCTACCAGATTTCTGTGGCACCCTGCTTTTGCATGACATATAGCGACCAGTTAGGACAAGTAACAGTGGGTAGGTGCATCATAACATGCACTTTCCCCCTAAGCTACCACCACCACTACATACCGATTCATACCAAGCAACTGGAAAATCTTAATAATGAAACTTGTGGGAAACTGAGCAGGACAGGGCAGCTGTGTGGTGAATGCCAGTCTGGACACGCCCCTCCAGTTCTCTCCTACACCCTTAAATGTGTAAGATGTACTGACAAGGACTTCACAGCAAACTTCTTTAAATTTATCCTTCTTGCTTTCCTACCAATGACTATCATATACTTCATTGTAATAGTCTTCCAAATATCTATTACCTCCAACAGGATGGTGGTATTCGTATTTACATGCCAAACACTGACTGCACCTTATATTATAAAAGCCTTAACTCATACGCTTCATAACAGATACTTCGTCAAACTGACCATCGAGTACCTTTCCTTTTGGAACATGGATCTATTACGCAATATTCATGATCCGTTCTGTCTTCATCCTAGTCTGAACATCATGCAAGTGATAGCCTTAGACTATGTGGTAGCAGTGTATCCAATGATCCTAATAGTCATTACTTACATAGCAGTGTCTCTACACGACAGGTACTCACTAGTGCTATCCGCTTGGAGGCCAATGCAGCGAGTGCTCATGTGCATCAGGAAGAAATGGAATATTCGTGGATCTCTGGTCCAAGCCTTTGCTACTTTCCTAGCTCTGTCTTATGTCAAGATCCTCAATGTGTCCCTGCAATTACTGAACCCAGTACACATCCACGAAACTAAGTACGTTCAACAGCTTTACTACTTGTACAGTGCTGGAACTATAAAGTATTTTGGTCCAGAACATATGCCGTATGGAATTTTGGCACTACTAATGTTGCTGGTGTTCATTTTAATTCCTACTGTATTTTTGGCTTTATATCCAGTGAACTGCTTCAAAAACTGTCTTGGAATAAACAATAGTGTGACTGTAGCCACGTTCATGGACGCCTTTGCTGGCTGCTACCGCACACAATCCACAGATTATAGACCATTTGCAGCTGTCTACTTTATCGCTAGAATCCTGCAGCTTCTTACTTTCGGGGCAACTAAAGATAGTTCTATTTTGGTGATGACTGGCTACTACCTGATATTTCTCAGCATTATGGTATACCTGATGGAACCCTATGCTGATAGAAGACAGAATAAGTTGGACGCACTCTTGCTGCTCAACACTGCAACTCTGTTCCTGCTCACGCCCACACACACTTACTTAACAGGATACAACCCTGTCACCGTCAGTAGAGATAAAATTGATGTACTATTCAGTCTTGCTATTGGCACCTGTCTAATCATACAGATTATGTATGGAGTGGTGTTGGTTATGGCTAAATTATTGCCCCGAAAGCTTTTAAAATGGCTTCATAAAAGACGCTTGAAAAACAGGATAGATGAGAAAACTCCTTTAATAACCTAATTCGACAAGTGTGAAAAATTGTGACTTTAAACATTTTGATTAGTGACTATGTTATGTATATTACCAAAAGAATTAGAAACCAACTGCTAAGGGTACTTTTTTAAAACCATAATGATTCAATAAATAGGTCTAAGTGTCGTGCAAGACTGTTTAAGGTCACTTAATTTGCAAAAACAAAAACAAAAAAACTTCTTCATTGAACAAAGAATTACTCCATTTAGACACCTTCAATGACATTCTCTCATTCTTCACACTCATCAAAGAGATCCTTAACATTCAGTGCACTGCTGGACACAAGCTGTATCAAAACCTAAGCATATTACTGTGATGATTACTGCAATGATTACATGTTAATAATGCAATAGGTGATTTAATTAGAGGGTATGGTCAAAAATTTAACAAGGTGAAGTAAAAGTCACAGATGTAGGTGAGTAAATTAATAAAATGGGAGAAGTTTTTATCATAGAGTTTATGCAAGGGCGCAATTTATTCACAGGTAATTAGAGAAGTCACACACAAATTCACTCAAGCTATAGTATGTCCACGTTGAGTTGGCGCGACCACAAATGTGGCAAAAGAGGAATGCACTTGGCAAAACCGGAAACCAATTAAGGTCACATGACAGTAGTAGCTCAAACGCACGAAAACGTGTCAACTCCCACAGTAAAAACCGTAAGTTTACTTGTTGAAATGAAAAAGAAGCTATGGCAGTTTCTTCCGAGGCTGTATTCAATATATGCCCGGTTATAACTAATCACCCGTAGTTTATCGTTTATACGAGCTTCTAGTTGTGCGCTAAAACTGGCTGAAGGTTGCGGAGGGTGATCTGGAGCTACTAATGTAGCACAAATCTTAGAGGAAAAGAAGCACAGGACCGCGGCTGAACGCCTCCTCAAGTAAGTCTGATTGTTGTGTGCTTAAGCGTGTATTTAAACTCTATTCTTACTTTCTTGGTGTGACGAATTTCTGAAGTACTCAACAGTAATGTGAAGAATCCAGTACATCACCTACACTTTAGCTATGGCCACACACATTCCAGTATTACTTTGTTTCTATCTACTTGTTAAATTTCAACTTTTTTTAAAATTATACAAAAAAATTGACAATTAATATAATTTTATAAAGACATATACAATATCTATTATATAATTTTATGATGACATGAAATTGTGGTAGATACAAGCAGCAGTTGAATTTGGAAGGTGGTAAATAGCATCACCATAGCCATAGAGAACTGTACCTATATAGACATGTAATGGACAGCTAAAGCATAAATAGTGGCATATAGAGTCTATGATGAATTGTTATTATCTTGGTCAGCTAACAGTAAATTGGCTGAGTTTCTAAATAAATAGGCCCTATTTAAACAGGTAAGAAAATCTGAGTGGACAAGCAACCCGTGATACAAACGTACCTCACATTGTAGCTTGCTCTTGTTAAGTAGCCTTGAATAGCAACATAGTCCTGAGCCTAAAATGTCAAGCAGAAGAGTAGAAACGAAGTCACCAAACTACGACTGCTTTTTGTTTATAATTGTCTCTGTGGTACTGCGCACGTAGTTGGCCAGATTTGAGCGCGTGACTAAATCCTGCCGCGTGTAGCGCGGGAAACGTGTGGTTTTATTTATTCCCATAGACTTTTCTATTGAGTTTTGGAACTGCACTTTCCCGCTGGCTCAGAAGTTTTTAAAGGGAATTTTCTGGACCACTTCGGCACGAGCTTTCGAATGGTACAAACCCCGGGAGCGTAGCTACTTCCATTCAAAAGTTATTAACGGTTTTTACCACGCCAACTCAACTTGGACATACTATAATATCAGACGGCTACATGCAGACCAGAATGCTAAATATCAGTTAGATGCTGCTTCCGAGGGAAGTTCTGATTCTAGGGTCCGGAAGGCCTGAGGCTGCAGCATCCCCAGCTTAGTGAGGGCACTGCTTACCCTAAACACAATAACTAGTTCACAACGGCTGTCTTCCTCCAAATATTTAACATGCATTGAATTAAATGGGAGTTTATAAAGGAAAAGTAACATAGAGTAATATAAAATAAACTCAAAGGATTTTACTTAATCACTTCAAATAATTTATCTCTGTACATTATACACCCACATTCACCAGACATATTATGTTGCAATAGTCCAGTAAAATTGGGTATCTTGGACAACTCCAAGTTTCAAGCTTAAATATATGTACATATTTTTTAGTTTATTGATTAAAGGCGGTCAATTAAAACTCCGATAAAATACCTGAAAGCAAATGTACGCATTGACTGAACAACTCAAAAGCACAAAATGCAGCAACAACAAGAAGAAAAAAAATTGGAAAGATCTTGCAAACTATTGGACTTCTCCACATACTGTATACACACACTTTTTTCTTGCTAACTATATTTTCAATTGCACTACGATGCCAATTCTAGAGCTATCTCAACATTAAAGCAAGATAACCTAGTTCCCAAAATTAGCAAGAGCTTACTCTGTGGAGGTGTTGGGACCACACTGTGTACCGGAGCCAATCCATTAGGACCATACAGACCTGCATTGAGAAATGAATTGATTAATCCATGCAATGTACAAGGAAATACGTGTATCAATTACAGGAATATATATTAGAATTAGAATCAGTGAGCTGTATCAACTAACACGAGCATTCAAAATGTATACAGATTAGATGTTATTCAAACTACACATTCAAGTATGTACAAGGAGAGAATAGAAGCCCCATTGTAAAGATATCTGGTACAGGGTCACCACAGAATAAGTTATATAGCCTCTCAGACCAAAGGGTAAATCAGAAATACAAACTTCACTACAATAATTGTGTGAACATATTTAACTTTAACACTTACCAGTGTAATAATGTTCAGAATAACAATACTATAAAAATAATTAATGCAAGATTTTTGCTTTCAGATATGAGGCTAGGACTTCTGACATATAAATCTTGACCATTTAGTCAACCAAAACATGTCATTTTTTGCCTTAGAAGGTCAAGTAGTCAACAGCTGAGCTCTGAATGAACTTATAATAGTCAAAGGTAATCTCTTGACAGTTACATTGAGCTTTACATCCTTTGACAGGCCAGAAGCACTTGATTAATTGGAAAGCTGTAGTCAGTGAGCATGAGACTAGCTGTTGACTAATTACTTAAAGTCAAACTTCAGCTTCAGATTTATATATTTTGATCACATATTCTTCCTTAAGATAATTTGCAACAAAATATTGTTTATCATATACACTTTAGTTGGAAGAATTTCAAACATGGCACCAAATATTTAAGACTAGAGTACAAGAGTTCTAATAGTGACATAGGTTGAAGTTTAAGGGGAAAAAAATAACTGAATGGTCGTGACGTAACCAGGTGCCACTCAAGATGATCTTAATTATATTGCAATATTCATTTTGACATAGTACATCAAGTTAATAAAATCAGTTGACTTTGCTTCCATACTTGAACCCTTTCACCTGCAATAAGACCATATGGCACTCTTTGTTCAATCGGCACTCTTCTATTACTTTTAAAATAGATTATTGAATATATTCACTTTTGTTTTTACATTGCTGTGACATAGTGCTTCCTGTAATTGAAACTTAAAACAAGAGAATCAGTAATTTATTTTCCGAAGAACGAATCACTAGCAACAGCAAGTCAGATTTTTTACAGCTAAGACCGTTTTCTTTTTGAATACCGGTACTTTACTTAAATGTCCTGGTGGAAAAAAAAAACAACAGGGGAAAAAAATCTAATTGGTATCTTTATCAGAGTGTGGTAGCACTCTCTATTTAGGGTTGACCATCCCTTTCCAATAGGAATAATACTAAGTTCACTCCACATTAAATCTGGTTTCGGAAAATAATAATTCAAAAATAGTGATTAGTTGTCTTTCGGGGTCGGTAATGATGCTATAAATTCAACTTCTAATCCACAGAGTGCAAAATAAAACCAAAGTAACAAAAATTTCAAAAAATCCAGTTTCTCCGTATCATCAACTTCTCCTTGAACCAGCCGAGAGGAAAACTGGAAGCATTTCAGGGGCTAAATAGCATAAATCAATAGCGGTTTTTCTAACGTAGGTCAACAACCCTTGTGTTTTCTACCTTACATGACTCTCAAAGTACAGTTGTTTCACGAAGAAGCATCCTAGTCTTCCGTGTTGTGATGCCATTTAAGCAGCTCAACAAGTGCCACGCATTTTTCATTAACGCTGACGTGTTCGTCCTTAGTGCAGGGAGAAAAAAAAGAGTAGCATGAATCACAGCGTCTTCTTAGCGCGGCCGTTGGAGAAAACAATAAATGTTTTGCGTAGATCGTTTCAGAAGTAAACATTTAGTAATTGTGTTAGAACTTGTCATGAATAAAGGTAATGTGAATGTTGAAAGTGGGCAGTTGAGACTAAGATGTTGTAGTAAAGCATAGCTAATGGAACTGGAAGGACAACAAAGATGAATAGTCATGGCAAAGAGTGTAAAAAAAAAAAAGTGGGAAACTAATTGTAAAAAAAATATGGAAACAAGGGATTTTAAAGCCAAAGTGTTAATTCGAAAGATGAGCATTACAAAACTTGCCCAAACAGCAAATAATGATTCTACAACCCTATATCACACTGCCTTAAATAAATAATAATAATAAATAAAAATTAGAGGGAAAAAAAGAAAAGTTTCAAAAAAAAAAAAAAAAAAAAAAAAAAAAAAAACACTTAGGATTTCTCGAAAAAGTTGGAGATCAAGAAAGACAATTAGGGCAAGTTTTGCAATGCTCACCTTTCGAATTAACACTTAGGTTTTAAAATTCCTTGTTTCCATATTTTGTAGAGCAACTCTATTTTCCCCCCCAACATTTATGAATGTTGCTTTTACAGTGTTTTTAACGGTTTCCTCCCAGTTATTCTGGCTGCTACAGCAGTAAGCAAGTCTTAATTTATCCTTTCCAATGCTTGTTGTTGTTTATTAAAGTCAAACAGTTACAGTCAGTGGTTACTATGACATTGAAAACACTTTACAATACAGAATGATAAAAGGGTTGGCCATTTGTAATAGTTGGAGTGATTTTAGTCAGAAACTTACCAGTCATTTGGAATGGCTTTGACAATAGATACTATAAAAGCTACCGCTACTTGGGAAAACTAAGGTGAGTACGTAATCCCATAATTATTTGTTTCCCAAAATAAATGGTCAACAGCTACATACTTGTGGTTGCTTAAAGGAATAAAGGAACTGAATGAGACCTTCCTAAACTAGGGGAATAGGAGCTAGAACATCAATTTCAGGCAAACTAAACTGTTATTTTTTGCATACAAATCTTGAAATGGTAATGGCAAAAAATAACTCTTATTAGATGTACATAAATTAAATGTTTTAGCAACCTCATTTGCAAAAGCCCAAGTGTTGTCCTTAGATGCACACTTGGATTTGAATTGAATTTAAGCAATATTAATGTCTACAGTGAGGCCAGCAAATCAGCATAGCTTTGTGTGTTTCTAAGCACTGCAAGGGTCTCTTATACGTAAACGATTTTGTCATTGGCTCTCCCAAAATCAATAAAAGTTACTGGAGTGAATTTTTTTTTTTTTGGCATACAACATACACGAGTCATAAATAATAATTTTAGGTATACATCAGAATGAAGTGCCAAAAAACTGGAGTTTTTTCATTGTGCTTTATAATGAAACCCTATAGGTGCAGTGCAGAAATTAACACACGCTAGTACAATCTAGATGAGCTAATCTTAAAAGAAAAACTGAACCAACAGTGGTGGGTAAGTGATCATGGATTGATTTAACACACGCTAGTACAATCTAGATGAGCTAATCTTAAAAGAAAAACTGAACCAACAGTGGTGGGTAAGTGATCATGGATTGATTTAACACACGCTAGTACAATCTAGATGAGCTAATCTTAAAAGAAAAGCTGAACCAACAGTGGTGGGTAAGTGATCATGGATTGATTTAACACACGCTAGTACAATCTAGATGAGCTAATCTTAAAAGAAAAACTGAACCAACAGTGGTGGGTAAGTGATCATGGATTGATTTAACACACGCTAGTACAATCTAGATGAGCTAATCTTAAAAGAAAAACTGAACCAACAGTGGTGGGCAAGTGATCATGGATTGATTTCTGTGTAAAGTGTCAAAAGTGACTCAAAAAAATTACAGAAAAAACTTTTTTAACAAAACAAACTGGCACATTAGGCATATGTTAAAATTGCATTTTATTAACAGACGAAGGAAAGACCAATAATAACATATATAGCATTGTGTTCACTCCAATCTTCTCCAAATTGAAAATGCAAGCAAACAACATATACTCTGAGCGGCACCATCACTTGTATTTATACATTCCCACGATGTTCTCCTTGTGTGTATACCAATACATACATACAGCAAAACTTTTGTCTTGTACATCTACATACAACACTAAATGGTTAATAAGGTCTGCCCATAAGTAAAATATTCTATTAATATTTATTCTCTTCATTGCTAACTAATACACTACTACCTTTAAAGCATATTTCCATAGCATACACGCAAAATTTCATTTAAATGCATCATCATCATACAAAAAAAGTGGGTGTGGAGATAAAGCTAATTCATGAATGACCCATGAATTAAGTTAACACCTACTGACTTGTGAATGAGGCAATTATCACAGCAACTCTACGTCACTAACCAGCTTCCCATTCAGTGCCCACCCCAACCTGAGACCGGCAAACAGTACCTCCCCTAAAAAAATTCTTCTAAATAATCATGGCAGAAACATTTGCCGCTACTACTGCAGAAGCCAAACACAGGGAACTGCTCAAGAAGTACCCATCAATGAAGTTTGAATCGCTGACTAGTCAGATTAGTGACAGCCACTCCAGAGCACTAAAAAATGCCATACATAACTGGAAGAAGTTTATGCTAGAGCTGGGACTCTCAGAAGATGAGCTCAGGCTTATAGATCTGCAGGAACCAAAGGAGACTATGAAGATACTCACAGCCATGAGAAAATGGAGGAAGAAGATGGGTCAGAAAGCTACATATGCCTTATTCATGGATGCATGCATGAGAGCAGGCGAAGTAGAGTTGGCTGATAAGATAATACAGCTTTTGCTCACTCAAAATGAAGGTAAACTACTTTACATTGTGAAAATGCATAGATGGCAATGTATACTACACATACTCTATTTATTTCCAAACACACTAACCTAAGAACTTACCTTATACTTTCATATGTAACTACTATTGAGCAATTTTCCCAGTCCATCCTAATCTCATACAATTCTGTGTAGATCTTGCTATTCAATCAATCCACTATCTACACAATCTTTCATAGTTTATTTTGTCTACATATCTTTCTACAGTTCAGTCTCCTCGTCACTCGCCGAGAAAGCTGCCCGAGGTGCCATTCCTTGAGAGAATTGGTGTACTAGAACGGTCCTATGTTGCTCTGGCCAGTCTCCTTTCCAATCACTTCCACAACGTTCCCCACGAAGACATCATTGACTTCCTCCTCAACTCTGTGCCTGATGATCTTGCCCAGACCCCAGAATATCGCCACATAACACTCGTTGATGATACAGACAAACTGACAGAGCTGGTGAGAGTAACAGACCTGTGGCACACAGACCTACTTGGGCTATTGATAAAGAAGTTCGGGAGTGAGGAGTGCATAGAAGCTTTGGATAGTTATCAGACAAAAGTGGCCTTATTCTATTCCAATGCCACCATGGAGGAATGCAGAATGGAAGAATGGGAAGTGAGAGATTGGGCACAGGATGACATTAAAGCAATAGAATTCCAACTGGCAAGCACTTGGGATGAACAGAGGACCTTGCAGGATGTTAACGAGTTCAAACTGAAACTACAACGGCGAGCTGGCTATGAGAGACATGAACTGAGGCTACACGGAGTAGCTGACGTGTGCACCTTCGTCTTGGTAACCGAATCTTCCCAACTAAGCAGGCTAAAAAACATCCACAACGAGTTCTTTCGAATAAATAATATTCTTCGAGTGACTGCTGCAGGCGATACAATATACCATGTGGAATCACCAAAGGTACGTAACAAAACACTATCCATGTTAGAGCCATCTACCTCCCGAACAATTTTTTTTTTAAAACACACACATACACAAACATGAACCCAAAACCCAAGTTGTTATTATCGAGCGAGCGAGATACACACACATGGGCTTTTTTCTCTCCTAAAAACACGGCTTTTTAGGCTTGGCCCCTGTTTATTCTGATACTACAGCATTAGGTAAGTCTTACTTCAAACTTAAGCTCCAAATTGTGAGGCAGTTCCAGTGAAACGCTTGCTACTGCGACATGTTACTATGACATTGAATACCCTTTACCAGACATAATTTCAAAACCTCGCCGTTTTTTTTTTTGTTTTTTTTTTTGGGGGGGGGGGGGGGGGGGGGGGGGGGAGAGGCTGCTAGCGAAGTGCTGCTTGTTGGTTGTCAAAATCCACTGGTAGTGAGAAGTGCTTCTAAAGAAGCTACCACTACTGGGAGGAAGCTGAGGTGAGTTTAATTCCATATCTGTTGGCTAAATTTGCAAAAATAACTTATGGCCTATTTTTTGCTGAGAGATAGTTCAAGAGTTACTGGTATTTGAGGTAGTCAGAATGGCTAAGTTTGATACTACAGAAGTAACCATTACTCAAAGAGTAATTCTGTAATTGTTTGCAAAAATGAATGGTCAACCGCTATGATACTAAGCTAAAATATAAATTATGTAGTAACAATACTGTAGTTTTATGTTACCTAACTAGGCAGGCTCTCTCGATGTTTGCACTCAAGCACACTAGTTAACAATATATAGAATAACTTTGTACAAGCCTTCAGGTTATCCTCACTCCATGGAGACAATAACCACCAATTAGTAGCAGGGTTTCATACAGAGGTAGGGGCGCCCTGGGATTTCCTCCCTGCCCCCCCCCCCCCCCCCCCCCCCAGAATTTCATGAAATAAATTAATAATATGCATTAGTCTTCCAAGAATGATGTCACTAATCTAGACCCGACACAGATTATTAATCAAATGGGTGTGGTCAAACAAATGTGTGGCCCCTCCTTCCTTCCTAAACTCTTCTCCCCCCTCCCAGAAAAAAATCCTGTATGAAACCCTGAGTAGTACCATTATATGTACTGTACTATCTCTAAAGGTTACAATTTTAGCATACCTTTTAAAACTTGTATCACACATACATCCTTACAAGCAAAAAAAAAAACTTGCCATATTAACCAAAAAATTTGTAGAAAATGTCCCCACTTAGTAAAGAGCAATGCTAATGAAACCTTTCTACTTCATGTGGTGTTTGTAGAACTTTAAAGCCACAGCAGCCATTCCTCCACACTTCATGTGTCCAATCAGCAAGCAGATCATGCTAGATCCCCACAAGACCAGCTGCTGCGGCAAGCACCTCTCGCGAGCAGCCATCGATGTGTTAGACCACGATGAAGATGGAGCAGAACTAGTCTGCCCTGTATGTTCAACCAGTCCTTTTGATGCCAAGCAAGATTGCCTTCTCAAAGACAAAATCCAGACCCTCAAGATCTACTGCCCGCACAAGTATGAAGGCTGTCACTGGAATGGGGATATTAGACTTCTCAAGGGGCATTGGAATGACCCAAAAACCCCTTGTAGATACACACTTGTCTATTGCCCTAAACTGTGTGGAAAGAAAGTGCAGCAGTATTACCTTGAGCAGCACACTCAACGATGTTCCTATCAGAATCGCTGCAAAGTTTGCAGTAAGAAAAGTGAAAGAGGCATCACTTACTGTGACAACTGCCAAGAGTCCTTGATTCTTTGTCCGTATAAATGTGGAAACACAATACGTCCGATGGACCTGCTCAGGCACCTAAAGCGCTGCAAAACACTGTCTGTCACTCCCTCTAGTGATGAAACAGACACTAACGAGAATCAAGATTTGGATAGCCAAGAGGACAGTTACAATTTCCTTGACATCGCAAAAAAATTACTAGAAAAAAGACTACGATCCCAAGAACTTCGCTGCCAGCTTGTCAATAATGCGCTAAGTCTAGTCGAAGTCCGGAATGAAAAAAAATCGAATGAAGAAAAAAAGAAAGCCAAGGAAAAGTTGAAAGTGAAAGAAAGCACTCTCCTGGCTAGAGAAGAAAAACTTCATGAGGAAATGCAGGATTTGCGCAGTAGACTTGACGTAGAAAGTAAAGAAAGAAAAAGACATACGAAAGTTCTATGTTCCATCAAGAAGGACCCTGAAAACTTGGACTAAATATTATACTTACGATCATCACAATGCATATTGCACCTAATAACAACCATAGCAAGTACATACAACTCATTAAACTAGAATATAGAAAATATATTTAAATTTTATCATAACAGAAACAAAAATTACAGAATTATGGGGAATATAGCTAGGTAAATATATTGGTCGAATTTTGGACAAGAAATATTTACTGTGTGTGTGGTGTAATTGGAACTTTATGTGTGTGCACAAGGGTGAGTATATGTGTGTGTACATGCACAATTCAATAGAAACAACACTGATTGGGTTTGCCAAGTGCTTTCTCCTACTTTTATGTGTACCACATTATCAAAGTAAGCTTCCATCACTAAATGTGACCGGTTTTGGGAAAATCGGCCTAAACGCGGCGTCTAAAGTTTTCTAATTTATTCTACCAGTAGGCTGCACGGGGCCTTGGGATGCCGTCCTCCTAATTTAGAAGCTGTAGCACAAGCAGTCTTCGCCCTACGCACTACAACACTTCAGTATTTTTGCTAAACTTATTATTGCTGATTTCGAAAAAAATGCCGGGTAAAGGCGTTGCTAAGGTCAGGGGGCGTGGCTTGTGTCCGTATACTATTACTGCGTGTCTCCGGGACACTATGGAATAAACCGGTTACTGGCGGATTGAAAGAAGTCTAAAAGGCTTAATGCAGGGCTCCTTAAGAAACTATGATGGCGAGAATTGCGTGAATTATGTAGAATATAGTAAGTGAATTAGTTATCTACAGTTTTTTCCCGCCATTAGTGAAAAGCCCGCCAATAATTTCTTAGCAACTCTCCGTACACGGGTCCAACCGGCTAGTGTTTCTAGCCTCCTAGTGTGAGTTCTAGAGCACGTCAGAGCTTACAACTGCGTCATAAGCTAGAGCTAACTGGTGTCTATCCATTTCTGCCATAATTTTTTTTTTGAAAAAAATCGACCCACAAGGCTTTACCCGGGGATACTGAAAAAAATTGTTTGCCGCGTTTAGGCCGATTTTCCCAAAACCGGTCACAAATGTGTTTATAATAGATCAATGACTAACATATACAATCATATTCATTTCCTCACCATAACATAACAAAGAAACTAATCTTCAACCTCACAGCCTAGCCAAGGGCTGGTCAAATACACTATGAATCCATTATGAGTCTTCTTGTCAGACCTTTAGATTATTTTGCTAACATAACAAAGGCTATGGGTTTAGAACACTGCACTGAATGTTAATGATAAGAGTGAAGGCCAAACTATACTACATTCCTACTTTATCAGAACAAAGTAAGTGAACAGCCAGGCACCATTAGGCAGACTTTGAAACAAGGCTAATTAAAACCATTAATGAAGATCAGTCACCAAAACGCTGACTAGATACCACTACAGTCTTTTATAGCCAGACTCTTTACATACACTCTCGCTTGTACTTATGGAATGCAATTTGATGACATATGACCACATTTATGATACTCCAGACCCAAGTTTCGTCCCGCTCACATAGCAATATACTGCATAATTATAATCCAGTGCCTTCTAGTTACAGGATGTCTGCAATACTCCAGTAATTCAGTGCCTTAGGTTTGAGGCGTCTGTATAAAGACATCAACTGATCATGTGATGCAGCCTCACAGCATCTGGTCTGCCACTTGGTATGGTCCTTTACCCAAATGCTACATGGGGGAAGGGTATAACGTCTTATCTATATGCCTAATTATACACAGCAGCAAGCATCTAACCAAAGTATCTGTCAATGTATGTACATAATAAGTAAATTCTTTTCTTAAATCTTTCTTTCAACAGCATATTTCATGAAAATTCCATGGAATGTCACAATTTTTTTTTTTATGAATCTTAAAACTTGCCTCTTCTGAGTAGCTCATCAAGCTTTTGTGCTTGTAGTCCCATGACTGATGTAGCCAATAATAGGAAAATTATGACCCCTCCCTTCTATTCCCAAATGCTTCACCCATCCCCTATGCCATCACAACTATTACATCAATTTGGAGTAGACCATAGGACACACGTATAAGTGGGTGTAGAACATCAGGATTTCCTTACTTAATTTGGTTTATTCATCACAAGCTACAAATTAAAATTCCCTCCAGAAAAACACTCAGAAAAATAGTTTAAGGATCTGATGGAGGTTTGTTTTCTGGAAGTTGTTTTCTTGACTTGCAAAGTTCTAATTGATTGCAATGAGCACCATGTAGTGTTGCATTGATACCAGCTCTGCTGGTTTAACTTGTGTGAAATTAGTAAATGAAAACAATCTGTTTGCATTCTGTTGACAAATTCCATGCAATATCTCTAATTTTATAAGTTGCCTCACAACATGTTTGGTGCGGAGAACTAGAGCTCCGTCTATTGTGGGAAGTTATTTATGAAGTTGTATTAACTGGTCTAAACGAATGTAACAACAACAACTTGATAATCCTGTGCATGCTAGCAAGAGATGCACAATATTTATTCCTTTCAGTCTCCACTCAGTTGCATCAACCTTCCTAATTCGTTTTTGCGTGGTCCACAGAGAAGACTGTCGTAACCACTACTGGTACTAAAATAAACTCTGCCATGAAAGAGGAGTAATGTTGGCTTGTTACTTAGTGCAGCATGATGGTTACCTTAAATAGATATGACTTGACAATGTTTCTGTATGGGTAACTTACAAAGTGGCTAATCAGACATACTATTTGACTAGTTGGCTAAATATAAATGCACATTAAATTTCCATCGCTTTAGAATGGCCGTTTGCTGAAAGAAGTTTGCTCAGTGTCATTATTTCTAAATTTACACATTGTGGTTTCAACCAAGAGTCTGGTCTGCCTCGGGTTCTGGCCTGCATTTAAACGAAAAATTCATGTATAAAAGGGCATAGCCGGGCCAACATTAATTTGCGACTAGTGGAAAATGGCGGCTGCATCTTTTGTCTTGAACTTCTCTGAAGACAATTTAGAACACATTACAGTAATTTAGTGCACGAAACAATGTCATAAGTAAGAAATAAGTTATGAGCACCTATCAGGAAGGGGAAAAAAAAAAAAAAAAAAAAAAAAAAAAAAACAAGGCAAATGGCAGACTGGCATAAGAGTACTGTTTGCCATTGATACGGCTAAATTCAACTTTACAGCTTACAGTCAAAGTACTGCTAGCCAGAGACTGCCATCACATTACTTGTATATAACTACCAGTAGTTTGGCACATACATGACCGTGTTTGAAGCTTATTTTACTAGATCACTTGTAAAAATGATTATATAGAACTGTTACTGTGTTGAGGCACTCATTTTCAAGGTGGTATGGATTGAATTGAAAGAATAGTGAGCTATCTGAAGGGTTCTTTTGCGCAACAACTTTTTAAAAATGGGAATGGAAGAATAGAGGTCAAAGGGCATGCTGGGCTCTCTCCTTTCAAAACCCGGACCTTGGGAAAGAGTTCAGAATGTGGTAAACAAGGCCACAAATTTCACATACACAGAAGAGCATTGAATCATAAACGTAACTTCTACGTTTAAGGGTCTGGTCTGCCTTCAGGGGTCTACTCTGCCTTTAGGGATCCAGTGAGAAAATATTTAGTGTCCCTCCAATTTTGTAGCGAGAATGGTAGCTAGCTACTATGCTCAAAATTAGTCAAGTGATGCGCTTCACCATCGATGAACTTTAGGAAAGGGCGCTACATCCTAACTCAGATGGTCCCTCAGGCCCTAAGTAGTGCCCTCACTAAGCATGGGACGCTACAGCCTAGGGCCTTTGGGACCAAAAATGGTACTTTCCCTCTGAAGTATCAATCTGGTCTGCATACAGCCGTCCGATATGACTTTGAATGTCTGAGTCTGCCTTGAGATGTGCCTGTTGCTTGTTGTTGTTTCCTGTTCATTCTGCCTTTCCCTCTCCCTACATAAGGGCAAATAACTCACACTAGAACACCCCCAAACCTTGCCTCAAGCTCAACCTACAACAAAACCCAATCTAAGAATGGAAGAGCGTAAATTCATGTAATATCCAACCTGTAGCCTAGTTCAGCAGCTCTAGCAACTGAGTGTGCTAGATAGGCAGCAGCTAGAAACCCCTTTGCCAATCTACTTGGGCTAACTAAGGCCTGGCATATCCTGCACTTCAATGACGTCATCTAGTGGTAGATCATAAAAAAGCATCCCCCTAGCCACCCTAAAAACTCAGCCATAACTTCCATCTCCTTGCAGTTTACCTGCATATGTCCAGCAGCAACTTATTATTGCAGGTGCGCGCAAATTCAATGTTGTGATGTCACGTATCAAATTTCTGGATAAACGATAACTTTTGTATTCTTCAATGCACCCTTTCATATTCAATCAGAGTAGGGGTTAAACACTATAAAGTATTTAATTGCAATTACAAATACTGCTCTTTCTTGAAATACAATTGTTGTGAAAAAAAAATACATGATTTCATAAAAGAAATACTCTGAAAGTATGAGAGTATTATACTTCCTTCATGTGTCATAGTTGTTGTTGCTTTTTTTAGAAACCTCCTCTTCGGGAGATCTACCAATCTTTATCTCCCTCCTCTTTTCCTTTCAAAAATTGAGTTGTGTTCTATCTTATAGAATGGAATACTTCACTTTTTATAAAAGTTGAAAATGAAAAAATAATGCAACTTTACAACACCCTATTAAGTACACTGAACTTAACATAGATTTAGTCCACAATGTATGAAGACACTTGTTTAAAATTTACTCTTTCTGGCTTAAATTTAAAAAAAATTCAAACTTTTATAGTAGTAGTCTGCACATGGCTGAGGCTCAGCTATAAGTGGGAGCTGTTGTATCCCAAGGAGCAACATTTCTTAGCGGTGTTCATCTGGCACTCCGCGTAATGGCAGGGCTGACACTCACCTGTAAGAGGGAGCTTCAGAACCACACAGACCCTATAGTGTGTCTGTTTGCAGTATGGTTTATCTGGCACTCTTGGGCACTGTAGTAAGGAAGCGCCTGCTCACCTGGCACCTATACTAGGATGCAGCCCTTCCCTTATGATCAGAAATAAGAAAGTCCCTAACAGAAGCAATTGAGTAAAGGTCATGGCTAAAGTGCAAGTACAATTTGTGCCGAATGCACAACAAATTTCTGATAACAAAAAAAGGTGTTCAATGTATGAAATGTCAACTGGAACAGCACAATCCTAATACTTACTGCATGAATGGACTATTTTTTTGTGAAGAGATCTGAAGGTAAAAAAAGGTACACCCAATGTGACAGTAGGTCACAAATTTTTTAAGATTCACACTTTCTACTCCATATACTGGACGCACTATTTTGTAAACATATTATTAAAATGCTACAGATGTTTGTATAGCCAAGGCCATCAGGACTAGCTTGCATCATTGTTATGAATTTTCAGAAAACCTATGGATGATTCTCATATGGAAAATTACTTCACGAAATACTTAGTTATCAAACTATTAAATTTGGCACACAACTAACTGAATTGAGTAGGATTAACATTAAGACATATAACTCACCAGGAATCTGAGTATACAGAGAAGAAAAAGCAAATAAATATATAGTGGACATCATTACCAGACAAAGCTGTCTAGTACTTCGCAAATTTTCGCTATCAACAGCCATTATAAAGTGACAGAGCTCAAGTGAAGATAACAATGATTGGGAATGGTCGCCCAAAACAGCTGGTTTACGGGCAATGCTTCCAGATATTGCGCGCCCCGCCTACCACGTGTCATTTGTTTTGAATGATTTGAACCCATCCCATTGGGCACATTTCGCGGGAATTAGCCGGCGAAGTGGAATGTTGACATGACACAAATAATTTGGGTTGTGTGTGGTTATTGTGGTCTATTCACAACCAGTGAATTGCTTTTGAGATTTCATCGGCTTGTGGCCCGGCCTCTCCCCCGTCTCTAATCCTTAAGACCAGGGTCCCCGTTAGGTCATGTTACTTATTTCGGGTGGCTGAAGTTCTCGGCGGCAGTGGACGTGACAGCGCCAGCAAGCGGGTGGCCGCTAAAGTTCAGTTCCTGTTGTCGTATAGATACCACCTCTCACCCAACACCTCGGACCGAATAGTGTACGGCTATATATTTTGTTGCAACGCCAAAGAAAGGTCGGTTTCGGCGGCCTATCTGTCGAACGCCTGGCGTGCTGGTTAATGTCTGGTGTGTTCCAGTTTTCTCTACCCGAGGGCTTCAACACTTACCACCGTTTTGTTTCAACCTGCTCATTTTGTGAGAAGGTAAGAAGTTAGATGGTATTTTTTTCAGTTCTCTCTAGTAGTCGTTTTTTTTTGTTTTTTTTTCATCTAGCATTCTAAAATATTATTCAGTTACATTGGAGTTTTATCTCACAAAGTTTCTGTTCAATTCAATCTGTGACTGTTGTATATTTTATGTGTGTGTGTAAGGATTTGAGGTGGCAGTGCAATGGAAGGTTATGATGCCAAGTTTGACCCACCACTGGACAAGCGGCTAGAATGTCCTATTTGCCTGCTAGCTCAGCGGGATCCACTGCAGACTCCTTGTGGACACAGATTCTGCGCTTCTTGCATTCTTAGAGCTTTGAGGTATGCAAAAGTTTGTGTTGCCTAAATATTTGTCTTGGTTTTTTTTCTTTTCTTTTGCAAATTTGTTTTTTCTTCAAATTGTTCCACAAGTACTCAGTTGTTGTTTTTTAATACTGCCAGAGGATATGATGGCATTACAATCTTTGCAACTCAGACCCTTCAAATTCACTTATTTTCTTTCTAATATAAAAAAAATATTTTATCATACTAAAAGTGTTGAATTGCTCATGACCTAACATGGCCCTGAGTATTTCAGTGCAGTAGTTAGAACCTACAATTAAAGCCTTCAAGGTGAGTAATCTGAGTGCCCTAATCCTTTGCCCTAATATCTGGTTATGATTACTGTTGATTTACTCACATTCCGGAGAGTTTAGGAGAGTAATCAGGTGAATCGTGAATTGTTTTTTGTGCAGTGTTGTTGTCTCTCTCTTTGCTATAAAATACATACTGACATTTCCTTAGTATTGACATCTTTTTCACATACTCATGAAAGGTGTCATTTTTGTTACTGAAAATCAGAATTATTTGCTCAATACCATTGATTTGCGTATGATAAAAAGGATTATATTTGGGCAGCTAGGTGCAATTAATATTTATACCAATGGAAGAATGAAGATTTCATTAAAAGTGATTTACCCATGAATATTGTGTTAAGTTAAAAAGAAGTCTTGTTATAAAGTGGCAGTAATAGCAAGGTTTAGCTCACAATCTTGACTTGTGCTGTTGGTGCAGAATATTCAGCCAGGTGTCCCTTGGTTGTCTGGATAAGCTCGGTGATCATAGAACATGTAAATATGGCATAATTTGTATCCAAAAATCGTTCCAGTTTGATCAACAGATATCTTCCAAAGTATTTAATTTAATTCACATAAAAGTAAAATTGCATGCATAGATATTATTGCTTGGCTTACTTTATTTTTTGTATATATATATATAGCCAGCATATTGCTCTTGTTTTTATTATTTTTAACTGCTGTGGGTTTTTTCAGATTGTATGTATGTGTGGTGGACATTTAGCGGATGACAGAATCATTTCCGAGGTCATTTATTCACTTGGTGGACATTTAGAGAAGGTGCAAATTGAAGTCAACTACTTGTTTGCCAACTCCTCTGGTTTAAGAAGTTGGTGGCATGCCACATGCACATGCACAGCTTATTCTGGCTTAGCCCCACAATCAGTATCACGGACCACTTTTCTAGTTTGCTTATTCTTCATTAATGAATTATATCATTTTTTAACCTGTTGGTGAGGGCATTTGAATGTATACACTGCCAATAGAACTGCCAATAGAACTGTAGACTTCGAAACCATCCAGTGTTGTTCTCTAATAGCAGAGAGACCCAATCACAAGGTCCAAATTCTCTATACTCTGGTTCCTTTTGCGGCACTTCACCTGCAGATTGGCACTTCCACTGGGGCGCCTTTTTGAAGGTTTGGTGTTTGTGTGTGTGCTGTATACAGGCAGCCACAGTCCTAAGCTTCACTCATTGTGTGACAATGTTATTGCTTGTTGTTGGGATGCCACTAATCAGGAAAGGGTGCCAAGAAGACAAGAAGCAGATTTGGTTTATTTTTGCCAACCATGTACCTTTAAATTTGTATTAAAAATGGTGTCTATGCTGTAATAAAAATAGTTTGAGTGGGTATCATAGGTCATCACACTGCGGTGATGGAGTACATGGTCACAACTGCATGGGTGGGAAGTGTTTATAACAAAAGCATTATGAGTAACCAGAGGCGAAAATAACTGAATGGGTTTCTCCATTTCTCATACTGAGCTGAATTTCTATCTATGCCACTCTTTCAGCCCAGCTATGGTATACTCCTGCATACTCAGCACCTGTATCAGAGTGCAGATGAAGAGCCTATTGTCATTCGGATTTGAGTTAGTACTAAAGGATATCATAGCCAGTATTTATTGGAGTGAGGGGTGTTGATGGATAGAGGAGGTGCCATAAAATATCCTATCCAGCTGCCTAAGTGAGGTGATGTTGTGTTTGTAGGCACCTTATTGTTGGTTGTCTGGTTCCCCATGCAGTGCAGTAAATGTGTTAACTCAAGCTGGAGTGAGGTTTGTATAAGATGTGCTGGTCAAGTTCCAGGGGGCAAGCCAAGACAACCATCTTTTGACCTTGGTTGTATGGAAAACAATTTGGAAAGAAGATAGGCAGATTCTTGCTTATATAAGCCTGTTCATATTAATGGTGAAGTTCAATCTAATGCATATTACAGATTGCATGAGATTTAGAACGCTGCAGCAGGACGCTGTATGGCATTACTAAGCAAGTAGCCTAAAAAGTAGTATGCAAATATTCCCTGAAATGTAAATTTCAGAGTAGTCTTGGTTCAGTAACCTTGCTGTGTGTTTAGTTCTGTATGTGCTGGCAATCATATATAACTAAACCAATCATGAATAATAAACCTACACACAAAGTATACAACACTTGAGATAGCATACAAGAGAGGGAGGATTGAGAAAAGTGTCAGAAGTTATAACATTTCCAACCAATCTGCTACACTTGCTGTTTCACTGTGATGACAATTATACAGCTGTGGGTAGTATTTCTCCAATTTCCTTGCTTATTTTGTGTTTTATTAGCAGTGCCATGCACTAAAGTGTCAAAGGCTCTATCTACAACATCAATATTGACTTGCATATTGAAACACTCGCTAACTTTGCTTTCCTAGATAATGTCCAGGTTGACAAGTAATAGTAACCACTGCCTTCCACATAGTTTGTGTTTGGACAATTGAGTTTTAGACGTGTAGTTTCAGTTTTTAGACAGCATATTTTGTTTGTGTTTTCCAGTGTGGGTGTGTTGGCAATGCAAATGTCCATCACTTTTCTGTTGAAACTGATGCTCTTTAGAAAGCAACACTTGTCTTTTGCCTTTCTAAATATGTGCAAATTTATTATACAATACTATTCTCAGATAACACTGTTATAGAAACATTTCAAAGCAATCAGAAGTATGCATTTGCAAAAAAAAAAAAATTTTTTTTGGGGTGGGGGGGGGGGAACTTGTAAAGAAGTAAAACAAGCTCTTATCTTTTTCTTTTTCTTTTTTGTACAATTGAAATGAATTTTTTTGCCAAAGCCTACAATGCAGTTTTTGTTGCCAGTGGACATTCATTGACGATATTCCAAAAGTTTGTGTTGTTGTTTTCTGACATAAACCTTTGAAACACTTTCAATGGACTCACCAGGATTCTTGAGGCCATAGCCTTTCAGCAGCTCTGTTATCGAGGCAGTCAGGCAGCAGCAACCATGCTTCAAAGCCTTTGGGATCTATGTTCCATGACACTATGCATAAATACGTGTTTAGCACCACCGTTGGAGGAAGAATCTGACCAACAGCTACCTATTCAGGCACAAACGCTGCAGGGAGGCCACAAACTGGCTTTCTCTCAAAAGCAAGCCATCATAACTTGTTCTATTAAACTTTACTGATTCCTTGTAGCTAAACACACAACTGATTGAAACCAAATCATCTTACTCGGAGTAAAGGAATTGGTTTCAACATTTGGTTCATAATTTTGTTTCAGCAAGAGGGTGTTTTGTTTTTTTCATTTCAGAAGGCCTTGATATTGAAGCTCATTCTGTGACAAGAATATCAAAAATTATATGTATATGATTATATATAAAGTATAATATATATGTAATCACAGTAAATTAGATCTGTGACAACAAGCTGCTATTTCTGAAGTTGTGATTGTCGCCTTGCTGTGATCATCTCATGATAGTTGCTTCAGAGGGACTGATGCTTACATTTACCATGTGCTACAGCTACTGTGAGAGTGACAAGGAGGGAGGAGGGACTGGTTAGATCAAACTTCACCATCCAAGACACCAACTGCTAGCATGAGGTGTCCTGGTAGCAGCTTGGGTGTTGGTAAATTGTCAAACTGCTTGTGAAGAGACCTTTGCTGTTTGTGTCAGGTCAGATTAGCTATGTTATAAGTTGTTTTTATTAGAGGTTACAGAGGCGTCTGGCGGGAGAAGATCTTGTCAGGATCTCAGGTTTAAAATCATGCAATGTCTGAATTGCTGGAATGTGTCAAGTCTTTGTGTGATTTGATGCTTGGCAACTTAATTTTCTGGTTAAAATTGTTCGTATTGAGGAAACGCTATAAACTTTTATTTTTGGTTGTTGTTGTTTTTCTTATGACCGAATTCAATGACTATTTTCATATATCCTAATATCTTGGTTTGATCTGTAGCAGTTATTCTTGAGGTTCAGTTGTGTAACCTGATTTGGTTTAGTGAATTCTTGGGGTTGTATATATTTTTAGTTGAGTCTATTGTAACCACATATTATCTGGAGTTATTTATTGTATGTTATCAATCGCTGCCAGTGTAGCTTTATAGCATTCCATGTTTTCTTTTTAGCTGTAATGGATAGCATTGGAGGGTTCTGGGTAGATTATCTGTGGTCAAAATCCTCTCTAGATTTACAAATTTCCAAGCACTACGTGGGTGTTGGAATGGACCATGGGGCTCCTGTGGTTACCTTCTCGTTGACTTCAAGTATTTTGAATGTTATAGCGATCTCTTCCTACATAAAACACTTGTTAGTGATTTCTTCCTACACATGGACACATGTCCATGTAGTTGTTTTCTTTCTATAGCATTCCATGAGGGCATGTCCATAATGCAAACTCTATAAATACTGCATTAAAAATTAATGGTTCTATTCTTTTGGACCATTTAAAAAAAAATAAAAATATTACAAACTTCTCTGTAACAAAGCTCTGAACGTATGCTTCAGCCATCTCTAGCATTGCTGGAAAGAGAGGTGTCATGGATCCTAATCTTTATGAGCCCATAGAACACAACTATATGAGTGCTGTAGGATTATGCTGCTGTACTACTTCCATTCTGGTGCTCCAACGGAGGAGAGAGTAGGCACTTCCCTTGTTATTTTGTCATGTTTGTCATGGTCATCAGGCTTCTGGCTGCCCATTGATAACAGTTCCATGGACCAGCTGTGCTTCTTCCCATTGCCAAACCACTACATGGGGCTACAAGAAACAAGTGAGGGGCTTACTTGCCCTCTAAAGGTTTATATTTCTGACCACGCCTTAACCAGTTCATGGCAGTGCTTGCCAGATTTATGGATGCAGACTGTGGGAGCCTGGTGTATGCATGCCTGGCATATGGTGTTCGAGGGCACTGTAAATGGAGCTGGCCAGAGCCCAATGCTTTCCAGTGTCTGGTTTATCATCACTACCCTAGCTGGAATGCTCACTCTGAAATATGAGGTCAGGGAAATACTAACAGTAGTTGATCCATTGAAAGTTAGATAATGGCTACAAGCTGTGGTATGTCCTGGGCTTGGGTGGCCTGGCCAACTTGGAGCCAGGATCAAGATGGCTTCCTATTCAAGGCCGGCCAGAGTTGTGGCTCAGAGGTATGTGAGTAATACTGAGGTAGAAGCTAGTTAGGTTTGCTGGTTGATTGGCATCTGGAGCACCTATTCACCCTCAACTCTTGGCTTCTTTTCACTGGGACTAGGTTATCTCATCTTCAGGAGTTATCCTCTTCAGCAAGTGTGACGTGTGGGTGTTGACCAAGGAAACCTCTTTGTTCAGCTCCTCCTGTATCTTAGTCCTCAACCTCCAGACACTCACTGCTGCCTGCGTGTGTGGAGTGTGGTTTGTGGCTCAGTGAGGTTGGGACTGGAGCTGGTCTCCTGCTAATCGAGCACACCACTCAGGTTGAGCACTAATATAAATTAACTACATCCATTGCGACTCTTAAATGAAATTGTGAGAAGCCTTGAGTGTGTAATCATAAACACGAGGTAGAAAATCTGGCTTTTTTTCCCCCGTTCCCCCCACACTTAATCTCATTAGATAGTAGAGTACCAGGTTGAAGTCTTATATAGCAGGACCTTGTGAAAGTTAGCATTTTTTATTGCTATTTCATACTATTCATACATCTATTAGGAGTCAAGGAGAGTAGGCACTTGTCTGCTTGTCCCTCTAGGGAGAATCATTTCCATGGCCTCTTGTGCGGCAGATTGCCGAGATAAGCCCATATGAAGTATTCGAGTAACTAGATCATTCCGTTCCATTGATGTATAGGCATCTGTCTGCTTGTACTTTCTCACAGGAGAACCGTTTTTGTGATGTAAAGTTAGTGAGATAGCCAAATAGTGGAGATCGGTGCAGGTATGTGTTCTTGGACATTGCTGCAGGTCTGCTGAGCCATCCCGCAGTTCTTATCAAAGAATTCTTCTGATTGGTCCCCTAGCCCTGAAATGAGTTTTTTTATAAGAACTGCGGGACTGTAGGGTCTGCTCTATGGTCCCTGCAGTGTTTAGGATAAGATCGAAATAGTGAGTAGGATGATCCTAGGGTATCAGATGGTATTTAGCTCAAGTCAGCACCTGAATCTCCCTCAGGATAAGAACAGTTGTTTTTTGGGGGGAAGTTATCTTACATTCATCAATAGCAAGAGGTTTAGTGCTCTGCTCTGAGTCAGCATCTCAATCTCCCTCAGGATAAGAGTGATTTGCTCTTGAGGGTTTTTCTATTGGCAAGTCAGCATCATGCTGGTCTACCTTGGACAAGATCAAAGCCTTCAAATAAAATATTTAAAAAGCAACAGTCTAGTGAGCATAAGAGAGGTCACTCGATCATGTGACCATAAGAAAGGTTACTCTTGAGCAATATAAATTTATTCAAAGAGCTTGCTGAATCCACGATGCATGGTTGGTGATGCTGGGCACTATGTACTTCCTCCTACCAATGTTGGCCATGGTTGGAACCTAGGGATTCTCACGAGCAGGTGTTCTGTAAAACTTCTCCCAGAGCCAAGATATTCAATACCTGGCAAAGTGTTGTCTTGGGGACTGATAACTCTTATGTGTTGACCAATCTATCAGATATCACTAGCTGAATGATCTACATAGCAGGCAAGTCTACACCATCAAGGTTTATTTTGTCAGCCAGTCTGTGGTAATGTAATTACAGATGATACCTCAGATATGGCATGTGTCAAAGAATTATATTTCTAATACAAAAATATTTTTTAATATAAGGAAGCACTTAAAAACATTTATGTAAGAGATCTGTAGTATTTTCATTACTTAGAGATGCACAGGTCTGCTAATAGAGTCCTTGCATGTGCTCACTTGTGGCTCCAACAGTGCTTTTTAAAGTAGTTTTCAGGCAATGCAAGCATTGTGTTATGAGTGGCTGGGTCATGCCCACTGAATGTGCATACCTGCCGGCATTGCTTAGGGTTTGTAGTTGCTGACACCTGGGGACAGGTAGTAAATGGAAGATGGAAATGTGCAGGGATGACTGAGCTCATTCTGTGACCATACGGTTTTGCTGAATTGATTAAGCTATGTAAGGTTTGAGGCGTCTGGCTTCTGATCTGAAATGGGCGTCAATTGGGATGAGTTGGCGAACAAGAGTTAGTGAACATTAACTGCGGGTTGGATAATTTGTAGCTGTTACTCAGTCCCGAGGGTAATTTTTTTTTTTGCTAAAGTTCCACTTATTACACTGATTATAATGTGTACTACTCCTCCAGGAAGTATGTGGGATGAGCTGAATTGCACTTCAATAGGTGCTCAACGGACTGCAGCTGTCCCTTCATTAATTTCGTGGAGTCTTGGGTTAACTGTATGCATTGTAGGTCTTCCAGAACAAAGTAGTGTGAGTACAACTTCCTTTACGGCTAGTATTCTTTTACCTAGCCCACCTTACTGAATGATGTGATCATTACTACTTGGTTGAAATCTTCAAGGTTTTTGTTTGTTTGTTTGTTTTTGTTTTGTTTTTTGTTGAAACATAATTTATTGGTCAAAAATGCTCTCATTTTATTGTATGCTGAATAGAAACACTCAACATCACTTTATCGATACTATAGAAATGATGAAAACAAACAAATAGAATTATCTGTCTAGTGGTGCAAATACTCACTGCAATCAGAAAGCCTTTGGTTACTATGTAATTGGTGCATGTCTGCTGTTCCTCTTTCTTGCAGTGCGGTGGAATTCATTGGGAGGGCGATGCTGTCACACCGGCTGGCAGAAACTAAATGAATTATGCACACGTCTGGTAGTTGGGATTATATCACTATGTATTTATCTCTGGAGACCCCACAGGACTTCGTTAACCCTATAATGCAGTGTGTGTGTGTGTGTTAGTCTGGCATCACTTATATACTTCCTGTGACAGGCGTGGAGCTTTTAGTACTTATTTATGGTTGCCAACTCTTCCAGGCATTTCTAGTGGTAACTCTGACTGAGTTAAGTGGTTAGGATTAGTGAGATTAAGCCCCTGCCCATGTAACTGGGTGACTGGAGCTGGGTTGACAAGTGGTCATGTCAATTGTGGTCATGTCAATTGGGCACATGAGCAGTTGTGACTCCAATGTGTGGTAGCCCTGCATCACATGGTTGTGAGGGGTGGGTGTTGGTGTACAGTACACCATTAGTGTGTGGAAGAGTGGCAGCCCTGCATCACATGGTTGTGAGGGGTTGTGTGCTGAGATGAGCACTGAGATTTGATTGAGCTGTAGTTGATACCTATCTACATGGAGGTGCGGAGTGTGGAGGAACATTGGCTTTGGATAGATTACAGATTTAATTATGCTGATCAACAGACCTCGAGGAAAAGTGTGTGTTCCTGCGTATACGGCTGTGTGTGTGTGTGTCTTGCCTCATTTAGTGTTCATGTATCGTTATGAGCTGGTGCATTCATTTTCCAAGAGGAGTGTCTCAATGCTTTTCTAGGTGGTATTATTGGATGAGAAATGTCAACGTATCTGGTTACAGTGGTTATTTTCTGACGCCTTGGTGAATAATTAGAGATTAGCAATACATGCTAGTTGTTTGTACAGAGGCACTGTCACGATAAGGAGAGCGAGCGATGAGATGACTGACTGTCTCTGCTTGGTCTGAGTTAATGTAGTGTGCATGTTTTTAACACTGTGATCAATTTCTCCTCCGGTCTGGGAGGTCACACTTGAGTTCACCTCTATCTCTCCCCCAGTAACTGGACTGTTATTATAGAGAATTTCATATTCAAAGTAGTCTAATGTGTTTCTATTGCTCAGAGAAAAGGTGAATGTGTTGGACTGATCCAGCATTCAATCTGCTGTTCTGCTTCGTTTGAACAATTTGATGGATGTAGCATTCCATAAATAAGATTCGGTATTGCATAATAATAATAATAATAATAGTAATAATAATAAAAGGAGTGTGGACTTTAATGCTTCTGGTTTAGTCCATATTTTTCAAAGTGAATTGTTTTTGGCTCTTAGCACAACTTCAGCTTTCCACTTCCAAGTTAAGCAGTTAAGTATACTTTTGTTACTGTATTACCTTTGTGGGGAGATTTTGGATGGGAATCCATGTGTCTTTCTATCTTTGTCCTCTATATACTGTAGATGCATGCTCTGAATGTTCGTGTGTGAGGGAATTTGTGTTTAGCTATGCAGCTTGACTAGCAGTCAAGGCCTGGGGCCTTGAAAGAGCATAACTAGCTTACTGAAAGAGAAACAACAAAAAAGTTCTTTCTCCTTTTTAAGCTGTGTTAGAAGGTGGTAAGAACTTTTTTTTGCACATTTCTTTTAAGCTCTAAAAGGTTTTTGCATTGGACTTACTGTTTTTATGTTCCCAAGTGAAATACAAAAAATGTCGAGGTTTTTTGTTTGTTGGTTTGTTTTTTCTGTTAATGTCCCGAGTTGAGAGGCTGCAATAGGTAAGGAAGAGGCACATTTATCTAGGATTTTCCCTCTCTATTGCTCAATGGTTTTTCTCTTTCTCTTCTTTGGCGATCAAATTTAAAGCTTGCTTTTGTCTAGACATAAAATTATAGTTCTTATAGTTTGCCATTGATGTCCTAGTTGGCAGATTAAGTTAAGTATTGATCATTAAACATTAAGTTCGTATTGTTCTGACTTTGGTGTTGGATGGACTGGTCTTCTAGTTGCAAAATAAGGCTCATTGCTGTCCAAATAAACCACAGTAGAAGCAAAGCTGGCAGCAGCTTGACTGGCCCAGCACTTTGCTCATTAAAGTTGCCAAGCAGCTACTGTTAGTGTAATATCCAGTGGAATGGAACTAGGTAGCAAGTGGAATGGAGCTAGGTCATAAGTGAAATGAAGCTTGGTCACAAGTGCAGTGGAACTAAGTCACAAGTGGAAAGGAGTTAGGTCACCAGTGGATTGGAGCTGGTTTGCAAGTAGAATGGAGCCAAATAGATGTGAGAGTTACCTTATGTACCCACTCATAGTTGATACACTAGGTTACGCTGTGTCTCAAGTGTTGGTATTGGTGTTCCAGTGCAGAGTCACAATGTACATCATTCATGGAAGCCATTGTGGCAAAGTGGCCTTGAGAGTGGTGGTCCTTAACTCATGCCATTGGGATGAGTTGGAATTCATCAACACTTGATCAATTCTATAGGCAATTCATGCCAGCCACAAACGGTGCATGCACTTACTTGTGCAATCCTGACCACTCTTATTTAGGCTAGTTATTATTGCTGTTAACCCTCAGTGTGCATGCGCGATAGGGTTACAGTAGTCTCTTTGTCATTCATTCATTTACTCCGTCAACAGCGGATCTCAAAGATGGCGGCCTTTACGCATTGAGAGAAGAGGAACTCCAACTAGATAATGATTTAAGTCCCTTTAATTTGCCCCTTTTTTATTTTCAGCTTAGTTTTTGAGAAAACGAGAGAAAAGGCAGACACTACGGTAAGTGCTGCGCCCATTCATTTGTTTACATGCCATTTAGAGTGACCCGCGCTCACGTGGGCTTACAAATTTTACCACACCCGGTTCAGATTTCTTATATAGTGTGCATTCTGTAGCTCCAGTAAGTGCTAATTTTTTTAATTTATTTATAGTCTGGTTGAGATTCAAGCACATAAAAAGAGCTGTATAAAGTGTGGGTCAGCCCCAGAGCGTAGAATGGCTGATTCTAAACATCATGCCCATAAAAAAGCCTTTGAAACTCCTGAAGAATCCTAGAGATGCAAGCAGGCCAAAGTTAAATGCCATAGTTAAAATAAATATTCATAAATACAACAAAACTATTATTGTTAGGCTAAAAATTCAAGAACTTAGTTATTTAACAGTAGTGACTTCTTTTTCAAATTATTGCATTTTTAACTAACACTGAGTGTTTGCACTCTTGGTGCTCTAGTTATCTTGTGTTTAATGTTTTCTGTTAAGTTTGTCTTGTGTTTGAGTGCCAACAGGTGCCAACGGTTGCCCCTTTAACCTTTAGCTTTGGTTATAGTGACTAAATTTTCTAAATTGTGCATGCTTGGCTGCATGTGAGCTGGTGAAAGTTGCCCACAGGAATGAAGTGATAGGAACTTGTGGTGCACTGTTCCGGGGTGGGGACACTCACAGTCAAGCTTTGTGTGCGGCAAACCTGCTAGTGTTTGCCCATTGCCAAGTGTCCAGACCATATCATCATGTGAATATGCCCACACGACAGCATTCCAAGTCACTCACTGTCGCTGGGAATGCTAGCTTACCTTGCCACTTAATGAGCCAGCACAAAGCCACAATAATCTGGGACTTCTCATTGGGACGTCTAAAGAAAAGTTGATTGCAAAGCATCACAAATGCTTCAGTTGTCTTTAGAGATAAGAGTGTTACTGCCAACATTCATTGCTCAAGTAGGTTTCTATGTGAACGTGCCGATGAGGTCTTGTTTGTTGTTGTTTATGTCTGCCAAGTGATACTGTAGTGGTCCATTAGGAGGTTGAGCCTAATGTGACTGAATTCAGAGAGAAGCGTGACTTGAGAAAGCTAGGAAGCCTAACTTGTGCACATTTGATACAGTCTGTTGAATGGCACTGAGCCTTTACAGGCACTAGTGCTGTGCCTCCTCAGGCTTTTGCTAGACTATATGGCAGCTCTTTTTAGCTCTTGTCACCTTTGCATTGACTACTCTTCCCTTGATTGTTCCAAACTTTACTCCTTTCTTACATATATGTGTATGCTTGGAAGATTTATTGAGTGATGATCTTTAGCTCAACTCACTGGGTTAACACAAGGGACTATAATTTATGAACTAATGTGCCATCATATTTATTTAGAGTTCTTTATTGTTAGAGCCTTCACTGTGTGTGTGGGTGGGTGTGTTTTCCGTACCTACAGAGAAACTGGCCCACGATGTCCGGTAGACAACACTCGTGTATCCAACCACAATCTGTTTAGAGACAACTTTGCCAAGAGGGAGGTTCTGTCATTGCAAGTCAAGTGTGCTGCTGTGGACTTAGGTTGCAAGTGGAAGGGAGAGTTGCGGAACCTAGAGGTAAGTGCTGGCTAGCCTGGATTCAGATTATCACAATCTTACCTTGATTGAATTAGGTAGTTTAGATTGGAATAAAAGCACCAGTGACTTAGGAAAAAATTTTTGTATCGGTCAGTATGTTCAATAGATTGTGTTCCCTTTTGGCCGTTAATGTTCACATTCCATTTCCTTTCTCACCACTTATCATTCATAGTTTAATATCTTATCTGCCACTAATATTCACAGTATTGTATATCTTCCATCTAGTCCCACATGCTGTCATGTGATTTGGTATTTGTTGACTGTCCCAACTGCTGTGGCCACTCATGTCAGCGCAAGGACATGAGTCCCCACGTTGCCTCGTGCTCCAACAAGCCAGAACAATGCCCCACATGCAGCATTCACTTCATTAGGGACAAGATCCAGCTCCATCTCCCGCACTGCTCAAACATGCAGCTCCCCGAGTCCATTCTCAGCAACCTGTTGAAGGTATGTATGTGTTGTGTGTGTGTGTGTATATAAGCTTATTCAAAAGATAACCCATTTGTTCTTGCCCTCCGTAATTCTCACTAAGTGATTTTGTCTATCTCCTGCCAACGTCTATTTGGTTTAGTTAGTCTTGTAATGTTCGCATTCAGTCACAAATTATCTATTGTGCTTGCAGGCTAATGAAGTCTTAAAATGGACTGGGCACATCAAGCTGAAAGGGAATGTAAGTGTACTGCTTGGCATCTCTTTTTTTCCCTTTGATATTATATTAATGCTCTAATCATTATGTATTCCGAATATGTGTGTGGTTTAATACAGAAACGAAATATATCATTGCTGAGTCAGTTCGGGAATAGCCCCATCTCCTGCTATCTCACTTCAAAAATGGACTCTCCAGAATCAAAAATGTAAGTTAAAGGAACTTGTAAGCCGTGGAAAGTTTTATCCCATATCATATTGTGCATGATGTGAATTGTTCGCAACTTCTCAAGTATGTGTATGTTGTGCAAATTCTGTAGTTGTAGGAAGGCTACAGTATTTCTATCTTTTATTGTAGGCATTGTTCCAAGTTTAGTGTTTACAGCTTGTAGATCTTGTGCTTGGCTACAAATCTTGACGTAGTTCCACCTGCAGTGAAAATTCACACTTTATTGGCTGGTGTTCACGCCTCTTCTGTGGTGAAGGCTTGTGGAAGCGTGTTAATTGCTAAAGTGAGGATGAAGACTTGGGAAGTGTCAATTCCTGGAAGCTCTAGCTCTGAATAGAGTTTAAGATTAACACCTAATCCACTACACCTTTCATGCCCCAACCTAAACATTTAGCACTTCACTGCAGGTTACGCCCTCTAAAGTGCCAATCAGTTAGTTATGGGCTGTTTTGATACTGCACAGGCGTGTGTTGCCTGCCTATCCTTACCACAGGCTTGCTGCTATTGCTCCGAACAGAGACCTATGCAAGTCATCTTGTTCGATTATCTAAATAAAACATTATACATAGTTCATACTCTGGTAGCAAACTGAGTGGAATTATGAGTGCTGTGTACAAGTGACTGTCATTACCAACGTTTATTTATTGTTGTTGTTTTTTCCTTCCCTTCTTGCAGGTTTTGTGGTGTCTGGTTGAGCCAGTTGAGCCTGTCTGCATTGGATAGCCAGTGTGCTAAAGTGTTCATGCGTACTTTACAGGGACCTGAGGTCCAGATAAAGACCTTCACTTTCAATGTGCTCTCTAACGATTGCAGGGGGAGCCAAGTTAACAAGATGCTAAAGAAAAAACTTAATGACATAGTAAGTTAGTATATCAGTGTAATGGTAATATCTTTATGACTTCCAAAGGTTTTCAGGTTACTACTAACATTCAGTTTCAGGTAAAGATTATGGTGTGTGTGTGTGTGTGTGTGTGTGTAGAGTGCTCTTCTTGGTTTGAATCTCACTTCCAGTGTGAGTAGAAATGACTTGACTGTTATGTATATTCATTGGAGTGATTCCAAGAAGAAGATTGTGGCTCTAGTGGCAGAACTCAAAGCTCACCTGGTCAAACAGATGCAGGTATAGTGCACTCCCAATTTAATTGAATAAGAGTAGACTTATGAGAGAACGAAAGTGAGTGTTGACTCCTTAGCCTGTTGCTAATCAATAAATTAACATCATATGATGGTTTGCATGCTTGACTGTTCTAGTATGTTTGTTGGTTTGTTGCAGAGTCGCCTTCAGTCCGTGCAAGGCTCCAATTCTCGCCGCAGTCGCGGAGGAGTTCCACAGCATATGGTAAGGAATCGTGTACCTGCAGCGTATAATTCGATAATTCTGGTATTAAATTTATTGTGAAATATTTTCCTTTTAGCCACCTCATAGAATTCACAACCCTGCATACCACATGGAGTATGCCGCCTTCCATCGTCACCGGCAACACTCCCAACCCCCACCCCCTCCTCCTGTGGCTGGTCCTCCGCCTCCAGGCTCTCACCATGCTCCACCCCTTCCTTCTGGACCACCAGTCCACATGCAGCAACAACCTCACCACCATCACCACCATCATAGACACCCCGCCCACACTCACATGCACCCCAGGCAACCAGCACTAGGGATTGTTGCACAGGGACCACCACCTCCCAATGGCCACTCCAGACAACATCATAATCAACAACAACAACACCAGAATCAACAACAACAACAACAGACGTACCACCCACTGCACTCCTCTCAGCAGAACTCTGCCCAGTCTTACCCTCGCATCCTGTCATGGCAGATGTCTCGTAGTCTGAGTGCGTATCCATGGAGAGTACAGCATGACAATGTGCCATTCTTCACCTTCCCGTCTACTCCTCCATCATTTTTAGCAGCAAACCACTACCCATATACATTTGCCCCTCCCATCTCCATTAATCAGATCGCTCCAGGCCCGGCTGGTCCAGTGCCGTCGTACGCTGGTATTGCAGTCCCTAATGTGACTGGAGTGGATGCAGTGGTGTCTGGACCAGTGGGCACCACGTTTCCTGTGGCAGCTCTCACGTCACTCACAGAGATTCCTCCCGAACAACTCCATAATGTGCCACCTGGTGCAGTGGCTGTGACCATAGCTGGAGGCAATCACCCTGTCACTGGACAGACTGTGGTTATCCAGCAAGAACATGGAATGCAGAACCAAGATGTTGCCGTCTTTCAGGCTGTCCCTCACCAGCCACATCCACCTCAGCATCCCATCCACGTGCATCATGGGCACGCTCAGTACCCTCCGGCACAGCATATTGCTCCAGCAATCATAGCAAGAGGCGACGGTCCACCTCAGCCCGGAGCTGGTGTGATTCAGCCAGGTCCCAGCGTCATTCAGCATGGTCCTCTTGTGGCAGCGGTACCTCCCCCTCAACTCATATCTGTTGCAGGTGGTCCCCACCATGCTGGTGTCATGGGAGTGTCTCTGGCTCACTCTGGGCCACCTCAGGCAGACCAGAACCATTCTTGGAGAGCTGATAACACGGCCATCAATCAGCCTGAAAATCAGCACTCTCGACATATGGGATCTGATCAAGCCAGCAGACCACCAAGTGGTTCACAGTATCAACCATCTCTTGCACAAAGTAATGAGGAGAGCTCAGGACTAGCTGGCCCGGTCAGATCGCGGTCTTCCAATAATGCCACCATTGCCCTCATCTCTGATGAACCTGGACCTTCCAGAATCAACCCTGATCCAGCCTCACCGAGCGAGGACAGTGAAGATTTCGATTCCCCGGGAACACAGCTGACTTCCATGCTATACAGGAGGCAACATTTTCCACATTACGACAATGACAGTGATGACTCCTCAGCCACAGACCTGGACTCTGGAGATTCTCTGTCCTACCAACATGAGCATCCAATGAGCAATCTGTCAGGAGAGGGCCAACTACTTATTAGTGGAGATGACTCCTCTGGACTCTCCGATTCTGAAAGTGATGAGGTGACTAATCCTTCTACTCTGAGGATGATCAATATGAATTCAGCTGTTGTCAACGTTCATCCACTACCTCCGCCACAGGGGACAGCCGAGTCGTCTTCATCAGAGAGCTCAGTGGATCCATCTGTGTATGTCCTGAGTGAACATAACCCTGGCAACCAGGTAGAAATGGAGGAGGAGTCTGAGTCACCTTCTGATGATGATAACGTCAATCTTCCTCCTCTGATCACCATCAACCTTAGCTCTGATCCAGAAACACCCATCTCCTCCCAGGCCGAAACCCCTCCTTCCATCATCGACCTCACTGCCTCTTCCACAAACAGCTCGCCCAACCTGTCTGAAGTCAACAATATGCCTGGCCATCATGCTCCTTCTTCTGAAGACCAGAGAATGTATGTAGACAGGATGTCCAGAAGTTCTCGTTCCAATCTGTTCAATAGAGAGACCTCTGGGGAAGTATTAGTAGTGCCAGCCATCAGACAGCAGCAGCAGCATCACCAGCAACACTCCATGGCGGCTGCTGCCACTGGAGATGTGGAAGACCCTAGTCATGCTAATAATAGCTTTGTTATGAATCCAGCTCCTGAAATGGCACCAATTGTGGGTGTGGTTGCCACGTCACAAAGTCACGACTTTCACCACGGTACCCATTCCGTAGTTCAACTGGCCCAGCCCCATGCTCATCAGCACTTCATCGCACTACAATCTCAGCAGCAGGACACGACAGACCCATCCTCCCAGCACACCCACCATGCCTCCAGACACTCCCATGTCCCGCCTACTGATCAACCTCCACAAGCTGCAGCACAGCCCATATTCCAGTTTCCTCAGCCAGCACCTCATGCTGGAGAAGGTGGAGGTGTGGCTATTCAACAGGTGTCAACCTTGCCACCTCCAGGAGCAGTAGCACCTATGGAGCCTGGTCCCCCCTCCGTCAATACTCACGGTGTACATGTACTAACCTGGCAACAAAGATTACCGGGTAAGTAATGTATTATGTGCACACAGTCTTGTAAGTACTAGATGACTAGTAGGAAGCTCCTAGAGTCAGTGATAAAACAAGAAAGTAATTGTATATGTTTTGGTTTGTTTGTTGTTGTTTTCCTGGTCTTATGAAATTTATTACTTCATGGCAGGTGAACTGGTGTCAGGACACACCCTTCAGCCAACAGCAAGGGTATCTGTGGCCTCAGCTGTTGTTCTGCCTCCTCCTGCCCCACAACCCACTGGCCAGCCAATGCCAGATACAGTTCTTGCTTCTCATCGCCACTTACAAGCTGAAGGACCAGTTGCTGCAGTGTTGGGTCTTCAGCAGCCTCAACAGCAACCTGCACCCCCTCTACCCACGGGGAATGAGGGTGGGGCTGGAACTTCTGCTGGAAACTTCTGGGAAACTGTTATGGTAAATTTGGGAGTCATTGTTGATGTATAATCTATAAAAAATATATATACTTTTTTTTTTTTCTGGAAGAAAAACACAATTCTGAGCGAAATGTAATAAGAAAAACTAACTAGTAGTTGTTTTGTTTGTTTTTTTTGTTTGTTTTTTTTCTCGATGATATATAATTGGGAAATATAGTTAGTTTTTTAGTTGTTTCATTGATATAATTGCAAAATATAAATAGCTGGTTAACTCATTTCAATATACAGAGACGTTATAACTTTAAAAAATAATTATATTGAAGCCCATCATGATAAAGACTATAATTTTTTTAGCCATCACTTGACTTGAGTTTGCAAAGTAATCTTCCTTCGGCTGCTGAGCCATCGTCTCACCTCTGAGGAGACTACTCTAGGCAGCAATGACTACTTCACTGACAGCACCAATAATTACCCACTCTCTATACAACTATATTTTCTGATATGTACTGTGCACTTTCACTTTTAGAAATCTTTGCAATATCTTTATTATTATTATTGATACAAATATTATACCATGAAATTAGTAAATTTAGATAAATTAATAGTAATAAAAATAATTATAAATACAGTAGTATGTAAGTCCAAAAAATGGTCATTTGCCAAACTTATGTCTAGCCTCTGAATTTTCCCCTTGATTCATAAGATCCACTGGGACTATAAATTCTTTGTAAATTTGGATGTGTGTGTGGCACAGCTTTGTCTAAATACTGTTGTAAAGAATGCTAATCTGATAATATTTGTTTAACTCCCATCCCATTGTCAACCCAGCGCCAAGTATTCTCCATCCAACACTTCCTAATCATATCATTGGAGTCCAAACCCAGTTACTGAAAATCATTTTAGCCAACGTGCCATAATAGACCTACTTGTGAACATGATAGCGCAGGATATGTCACAAGGCAGCCAGACTGCTTGTCAAAATCCTGAAAATAGTTGTCTAACAGATATCTACAAGGCCTCTTACTAATTCTAGCACTAGTTGTGCCAGTATATTCAGCAACATCAACCCCTGGCATCGAGACTGACCTTGACTTGGGGTGTTCAACTACACTAGGTTCTCATTCATCTACTTCATCAACACCTCAATTTACCCTATCTTCACTTGTCCTTATGTACATCTGTGATTCCCAGCTTGGTTATTTCTCTGATAGCCACATAATCTAAGAGCATAATATAAAAATACAAAATACAAATAAAAAAGTTAAATTTGCAGGTCAATAGTCAACGTCCACATATACACTGTAGAGAGGAGAGACCTTGATCACTCTGTTGTTTAGTATGTCTGGTTGACACATTGAAGTACAAACAGTCCATAGTGTGCTGCCTGCTGGATTTTTTTGTTGTTTTATGCGGACATGAAATGAAAGGAAGAAAAAACAAAAACAGATGATTGATTACATTAGCTGGTCTGTTGATAATCTAAACATAATATTAGCCCCCCTCCTTCTCTACCCTCCACGTCACTACACTTGAGTCCACTTGAATTTATTCTATTGATTCTACTACAGTTTGTAGCCTTACCACTTCTACATGGACACTTGAAAGTTGGGGTAAAGGATCTTCATTGCCTTAACAACAGTTGCCTTACCACTCCTCTACTACAACTTCAGTTTACATCAATTGTACCAGTGAATTTCAAGGTTGTGCATTATACCCTGCAAGTGACCAGAAATATTGACATTACACATCCACATTATAGGAGGTTTTTTGTCCAGCATCATTTAAACCATCTCTACACACTGAAGTAGATGGATGGGATTTCATGGATGAAGCTTAGTCTTATGTGGCACAACCAGCCAGTTTTCTCATCTTGCATCTTGTGTATGTGGCACAATCAGCCAGCTTTCTCATATTAGTTGTTTTGCAATGTGATTCTATCTGCATGAGTCTCTAGTGAAGTTGTCTCTAATGAAGTTATTAGCATCAGCAAGCAAAGTGAGCATTTTCAGTAATACAGGGATGTATTTCACACCATATAGATAAATGTGGACAGTTAAGGATAACTAAATATTTTGTCATGTCAGTGCTTAATTTGACATTGAATAGTGTAGAGGTACATACACACCATCACAAATTCACAACAAAGTTCCTCAGAGAAGCAAAACTATCCAACTTACCATAGGTAAAGGGTCTCACTGGAAAACTACTGACTGCATATAGAACATCGCTTCAGCCTAGTTCACTAGACCCTTTACCAATTAACATTCAACATAATTTACCACAGTTGAAACAACACCTGCTAATTCAAAGCAGCTCTGGCATCACTATTACTTACTATGGTTACCTGCACATCATATTAAATTACCAGCCAATAAAGCTCATTTTTATAAATATAAATAACTTATTGCCATAAAAAATAAAAGCATATCAATATGTCTGTTCATCATAAACTCATTTTTTAAAGAGTAAAGATGGAGCTTTGTAGTTGGAGAGTTGAGAGTGCAGAAGTTCAGGATCCAGTAAGATGAGTGCCATAGTGCCCACTGCCTCTTCCCCCACACCTTCACTGCTGATCTCCAGGTTATAGTTGTTGGCCTATCATAAGAGCAATAACAAGATCAAGTGATATCAGTAACCATACCAATGAGAAAAACCTTTACCCAATAGAATGGCTGAGCTATTGTAACTACAACCACCATAAAGAAGAGCCCTACTTACTACACTGTATGTGAAATGTGTGTAGCAAAAAAACATTGTGCATATCCTATAAAACATTTCACCAAGCTCTAAGCATGATATACATGATACATAGTTATGCATGTGTGTGTGTTCAATTTTGTGAAAGACAAGCAAATACAAATATGAAAGAGAATGATCCTTACCAGTTGTAGACTAGCAGCAAATAGTCTAGACACATCATAGTGCTTCTTGTTACTAGCCAAGTCTTTGAACTTTAGAACCTTCTGTTTATCTGAGATATAATTATTAGTATTGTGAAGACATATAGTAAGAGTTACTAGTACAGCCATAACAATTCTCCAAGAGAGCTTCATACATTTATTTATTTATTCACTAGTAATTGAATTAAAAGTAGCACACAATGAAACTGTTTGTAGCTATGCATTTGCAAAATAAATAAATAAAATACAAATATAAAATAATAATAATAATTTCTATACTGTGGTATAATCCAATAACATCGTTAGTTGTGTGGAATCAAATGATTTAACTCTGCATCCTCCTCCTCCTCCTACGGCTCCAGTCAGTAACTCACCAGTCTGTTGCAGTTCTTGTATGACAGTGGAGCCATAGGCATGAATATCAAACATGGGATACTCCTCCTAATACACAACCAATTTAAAAAAGATGACTTGTGTACAATATTCTTGGCGAGACATTTCTCTGTGCACTGTCATACCTCTACCGCTAAGACTGGTCTAATCTTCTCCTCCCACTGCTCCACTCTCTTAGCCAGTTCTGTCTCCTGCATGTATGTCTGTACTCCATCCATAGTACCTTCCTACACACCACACATGCAAGAAGAACAACTTGGGGCAGCTACAGCTACAAAGCTAGTGTTTGTTTGATGGTGCCGCCATGTTTATTTATATTGCATTACTACCTCTACCCAACCAGTTCCTTCATTATTTAATAATTGTAATAGATCTATTAACAAGTTATTACAACAAAGACAGTAGAAAGGCCCACCTGCTAATAAGCTACTCTAGTAATTATTTACAAAACAAAATTTCTGTTTACTCATCCTATTTTAACTAAAACTACCATATAGGTACAATAATAAGATCAGCAAATCAGTAGCTAGACTACATAGATTGCCACAAGTTAGACAATACTTATAGTGCTCAGAAACCACTAGGACTAAACTATACAGCTATAACCCAATATCATCACAACTCATTCAGTTCAGTAGCTCCAAATGGTTTCACTACATTATTATTACTAGTGGTGTGCTTGAGCACAAATGGCGAGCGAGAAACTATACTATTGTTAAATGATTAATTTTAACAACTAACACTCAAGCTACTAAAATATGGAGTTTTTAAATTAGGTATACGCGGTAAAGGGGATTCAATGCCATAGTAACCGCTCCCTGCAACTGTTTGAATTGAAAAAGAAGCAACAAAATCAAGTCGTGTTATTTAAAATTTTCTTTGTGATATTCTTAATAGTAGTTCTAACACAATACTTTCACACAACTGAACATACCTAGCAATACTTACCTTCACGGTAAGTCTAGTGGACAATGAATTTTCGAGTAAATACTGTTGAGTAGAGCTTATAACTGTGACAAATAGAGTATTAACTAACCACAGCCACTAACTTGAATAGAAATGGAACTCCAGTACGTTTTTGAGTTTAAACTGCATCCGCAAAAAATTCAAAGCGGTAAACAATTCAATTTCTAGGTGATACGGGTAACAATCGTTAAACAGAAGGATACTGTTTAGTGATGTTTGGGATGGGGTCGAACGCTGAGCTAACTCGAAAATACGAGAGGGTCAAAGTACAAAATGACATACGTACGTCGAAACATATATATAAATAAACAAACATCCCCGATTTTCAATTGTGTTACCCCTGAGAGTGTCTCGTTTGCTTCGCTCGCTCGCCAATTATTATTATTATTATTATTATTATTATTATTATTATTATTACTAGTAGTATGCTTGAGCACAATTATTGAGCAGTCTGCCTAGTTAGGTTACATAAAACTACAGTATTGTTACATAATTTATTATAGCTTAGTTCATGCAAAACAATATAATATAGCAGTTGATCATTAATTTTAGCAAACAAATACAGAATACTATTTTACCTCAATTTAAAGCCATTCAGACTATCTAAATTGTTAATTCTCGACAACAAGCACTCTGACTTAGCTACAAAAAATGTCAAAAACAGCCGACCAGTTGACAATAAGCACTCAGATTCTGGAAAAAAGAAAGAAAGAAAAAAAAAAGACCAGGTTTTTTAACTTAGGTCTGGTTAGCTGCAGCTTTAAGTGACAAATAATCATACAGCTTTAATTCTGAAGTTAAAGTTAAACTTTTAGATTGTTCAACTCTAATAGTATCTCGCTTTCTTCGCTTGCCCGATTATTATTATTATTATTATTATTATTATTATTATTATTGCTATCATTATTGACAATTTCTACAGTGTACAGTTTAGTATAAGGTTTAAATAAACTGTTGTATCAAATATGGTAGACTTACAACATAAATATCTCTGATATGAGTAGACTGATATGACCAGGGGGATGGTTTGCCATGAAGGAAAACATCATGTGCATAGGGAGTGAAAGGATTCCAGTTCATTCATACAAATGAGTGTGAAGGGGACACACAGGATAGGCTATTGGTGCCAGGCTCAATATTTATATCATATTCCAATCAGCTAACACTCTATATTATAGCAACCATAAACACCAGGAAAAGTGAGTCAGCTCTAGTTACAGGTTCCCACACAATAAACATGGCCTCCCACCGGCCAGTGAATTGAAACCTTCACACAAATTACAAATAATATTGTATTTCACAATAAAACTACCAACATCACAAACTCAGATCCTATTCCACTCCAAACACCCTATAGCACTGTTTATGTTTACTACTATATTTATGAGGTCACTCTCAAGCCTTCCATTAGCACATTCTGTAACAGTCAATGTCAGGGCTATTCCCAGGTATGCCAAAGACCAAACAAACATGTCATTTCTACCAAGTATAGCCTATAGTGTTTGCTTGAAGTGATATAAAACACAAAACATCAGGTGCCATTAAACACTAGATCTGGAAGACCAACCCTGGAAGAAAGAACTTGACAATTATTTTGGTACTGCTAATTTACACTTCTTGCTTGCTAACCTGTTTAGCTAATATTAAAAAAACGTTAAGAAGTCCAGTATTAGAGGCTTAAGTCAGTTGAAGAGATAAAAGGTCATTCTAACCAAATCAACTTCTTGTATTTGAGAATGCTCAAGTCTGCCAACAAGATCAAGGTAAGTAATTGCATGGTGTGTATAGTTAGGTGGGCTACACATTAAAATAAGGTATTTACATGTGCTTGTTCTTCTCCCTTGGGAAAATTATTATTATAAGGTAATTCTCACAGTTCCAGAGACCTCTTGCTAATTAGAGTGAGTTAGGAGTAAGAATGTATGTCACTTGTCCCTATGTATGTCACTTGTCCCTACGGCATCTCACAGCTCCGCTCAACTCAAAACAGTCATGTATTCAAGGCAAGTTTCTCAGACAAACATTATGCAAACCAAAAATACCGTAGTTGAATAATGCTGGCCTGCCTAGCAGTGGTCAGTCAGGAAGAACTGGTCAGTCATGTCCAGTGATTGTTCTCACAAACTCCCTAGAGGTCTGGTCAGAGTATCAAAGCAGGAGGTCTTCAATGGTCCTGCACTGAAGCATGACTTGCACTGAGTACTTCTGACTTTACTCTAGTAGTCATAGAGTAGTCTATTAGTCTCGAGAGGTTTCAAAGGCCAGGTGTACCAGTTCTGGTAAGAAGGAGAGCTGTCACTGTCCAGTGTTAGTGCTGCATTCATTATGTGTACCAAATCTGACTCCATCAGGTTCATTCCTGCAAGACCAGTAAGTCCTACATTTACCTTTAGCTATGGCAGATACTCAGGAGAGTGAGTGTTGGCCCAAATGATAAGTAAAGACATAGCTTTTTTCTTTTCTTTCTCTTCTCTCTATCTTTTTTAACCATTGAATTGTATTGGTAGAGAACTATTCAGTATATACTGTCCAACAAAACAAAGTTTTTGTTTGGTTAACTTGCACACAGACATTTACTTATTATTCTTTAAAGCTGATTCATTTTGATCACACAGCTTAAATTTAATCTTTGCTCACATTATTATAAAATTCAAGAGACAGCTTTCTTGGCTAATTTTTCTGCTGTTCCCTTGTCAATAGCAGGCAGTAGACAAGTCAGGTGGGAGGTGCCTGATCTCAGCCCTAACAGGAATCCCCCACACAAACAGAATAAAGAGTCCCACCTAAGACTTGTCCAATAGCCAGCCACTAGTATAAACTCAAAAAGACACCCCTACAGTGCAAAGCAGAGGGAGTGACTTCATGCAGCCATGAAACTTTATAACCATATTCATGGTCCCAAGAGCATTCCAATTAGCATCTTCTGAATCCACCAAAAAAAATTCAAATTCCAATCCTATGGCTCATTGCATGGCAACACAAGCCTGGGAACCGCCCACTGCTGTGATTCCAGTTACACCCAATCAGAGTGATTTGTCGGTCAACAAATTCTAGTTGTGCAGAGGCTAGTGGAGTGTTGCTGTGACAGAGTACTTAAGGAAAAGGATTCTGCCTGTGGAACTGGTAAGACTAACTATTTATAGTGAGTAATTCTAGCTTCCTGAAGTGAGTGCTGCTGACTTAACCATTCCTGAGTAACAATCAATTGTGATAAGTGAAGAAAGAATTACAGTTTCTGTCTAGTAAGTAAATTGAAGTTGCTACCTCAAGTGTTTAGACATTTGAGAGATATCTGTCTGACTCTTCTGTTTAACTTCTTCCTGTGATGGCCAAGTTGCTTGAGAGATTTGGGAGTGTTGCTAATCTGTCCAGTCCGAGTAAGAAAGAAAAGGTATGAAAGCTGTTGTGATTGTAGGGTAGGTAGGGAATCTGTTGAATAGGAGGTAGAGGATGACAGTTGCTTGCTTAGACTGTTCATGTCAGCCCAGCCATAATAATAGATTACTAATGGAAAGTTCAGATTGTTACATCACCATTCAATTTTTTTAAACCTTTTATAGACTCAGATTACAGTGCAGATAAATAAATAATTTAAGTAAGCTGACTTGTTTCTGTATTTGAGAGGCCATAAATACTTCATTGATGAAATCCACCTGTGGACTTCAGCACTAAACAATTTGTGGCCACAAATGATGGTTAATACTCCCCACTCCCTATAATATTCTGCTTTCATCACTTGAGACCTTTTTCTATCGTTTGATTTGTGCCTCTGAGTTTATACCCACACTAATTTATATTGGCCAGTTCTTAAGATCTTACTATATGAAATCTCAATAGCAAGTCTTCATCAGACAATAAGCGAAAGAAAACGATAGGGTTGCCAACGCTTTAGAATGGAGTAAACCTATCACAACATTATGTATACAGCTGACTGACTGAACCTCCTCTAGTCTTCAGGCCATGTGACACAATAAAGTGACACCTGAAATTAAATTAATGAGCACACCCCACCCACATTTCTCTCTCCCGTCCACTCTTCAAGAGCTGTGATAGCTATCATGCAAGAGCTTTGCTAACAGGGTCACATGACAAATAAAGACTCGTATCCATGGCTACTATTACCTACAGAAACGTCTTGATATGACGAGGGAGGAGAAAGTAATAAGACAACACAATGTAATAAAACAGCCAGACAGACAGATAACAATAATTAGCATTAGTATGTTCTTTGTACGGTATCAAATTTCGCTTAGTTCTTTGTCCACTCTAATTTGGCTAGAGAGTAAGAACTTGCAGAAACTACACAAACAAGCTCACCCCTATTGTAGACACCCCACGGACCACCCAAGAAAAGCAACTGTTAGTCAACTAGGAGGTTTAGAGTTACTGGTGTCATTCCCACCCGTCATCTCTGCTAGTGTCCCAAAATACCCGTACCTTACCTGGTAACTGTATCCATCCTTTAGTGAAGTGGGTGGGCAACTTGTGGGTTTATTGGACCGGCAAGTCTGACCACAAAACTTAATACAAACTTTGAAGTGGTAAAAAACAATTTAGAAGCAGCTGCTTATAGAAGTTCTAAGTTTAGTCTGCACTGTATATAGTAGTAAGAGTTGGGCAAGATCTAATAATAGAACAGTGACCTGGTATTGTGGTAATAAGTATAAAGTCTACTTGTATACTACTTCAGTTTAAGTGTACATCTGTCATAGGTTTAATATTTTTCTTGCTATTGGGTAGTTACATACTATAATATGAAATTATTTCATATTATAGTATGTAATTATTCACGGTTTGAACTGTGGTTAACCACAGTTCAAACCGTGAAAGAAACACCACATAATTGCTGAAAGAAAGAAGGTGTTAGATCTCTCAAAAAACTATAATTTTAGGAATACATAAAAATGAGCTTCATTCTTAATTCCTCATCTTGCTTTCCTGCTTCCCTCACAACAAAGCATTCCTTACCCTCTAAGTTCAATGACACCAAAAACAAAATCCATGAAAGTACATTACGTCAACCTTCTAGCTGCCATAACAGCACCAAGTAAACTTCCTTGGTGTTTGCCACACCTCACAAGAATTGTGAGTAATACATAGAAAAGCTATGACTCTGTATTTACTAAAAGACCAAACATTACTTTTGAAAAAAATTACATAATGCGAGAGAAATTCTAGAGTAAACGTTTGCCTCAGATACATTTGATAATCAATTTTTTTGCAAGTGACTCATACTATAGAAAATTGCTGCAGTTTAAAATAGCGAAAGATGAAAGATGTTAGAAATTAATGTTTCAACACACAAAGTCTTGAAGGAATCTTGTAAACAGATAGTTGGCTGAAACCTCAGTCATAACCATCTCTGACAAGACTAAACGTACTGCTATAACTCCACATTTTTATTAGAGAGGAGAAGGGAGGCAACATGTGAAGAATGCTCAATTAATTGCGCAAGATATTTGGTCTTAAAATCAAGGCTACTGCCATTTCCTAAATGTGTCATAAGATAAGTTCAGAGTGTGTGAGCCAATAGTATGACTTTTCATGAAACAAAACAATCTTAATTAGCTCTCAAGTCTCAATACTAACAAAGTTATGTCACGCACATCCTCTCTCTTCCTTGTCTCTACTGCAGAACGAATAAGTCGAGCAGAAGATTCATTTTTCCATTTACTGTTGTCACAAGATTATAAGTTTTCCCCTGTAGTTTCAAATAACTGACAAGATACTTAGCTAAATATGTCTCCATTCAGTTCATTCTTGCTTCATGCCATTACTATCTCATTCCTTGACAACAAGCTAACAACTAATACAACTAATGTACACCACGTGTGAGTGTGTCACTTAATATGCCCGAGTTTGAAAACTCTACATATACATACACATCTGTATATAAATGTGTGTATCTAACAAGATCAAACTTAGCGCTTGTCAAAACTATCAGTGGCCGAGGAGACCCTCATTGTTACAACTGTACCAATCCCTAACAGATCCAGTTTCAACATAAGAACACCTTCATGACCTGAGAGTTGCACTAGATACCAATCTAAGACCAATTTAATAATTACGAGCTCATCTTCCACTGAGACCAGTACCACCTATTGAGTTATATAAGGTACAGTAACAAGACTGGTGGTCTCCCACTGAGACCTGTACCAGTTCTGTTAATTGATCTGATCTCATCCTTGATGAGCATCAACCATCCTCTAATCGGTCAGTCGGCCATCGACCTGGCTTAGCAGAAATTGAACAATAACCTTCTTCAATGGCTGCTACTCCCACGCTCAACGGGAGAGTAGTAATGCATGCAGTATGGCTGCACGGGCTATTAAGCTAAGCAACTTGCCAGCGACCAATCAAATGCACTTCCTCAATGAACCGATAAATCCTCAAGTCAGACTCTCCTTTATTAGTGAGGACACAGACTTACGCAACATCTGCAGACCTGAGCACACACACACACACACACACACACACACACACACCCTGAGGGTAAACAAACGCTAGTTTCCTGCAGGACATCCTGGTCAGGTCATTCATTGGTAAAAGTCATTGAAGGACAGGATTGTAAAAGTCATTGAAGGACAGGATTGTAAAAGTCATTGAAGGACAGGATTGGTGAAGTCACTGGAACCAAGGTCCAGTGGTGAAGAAGTAAAACATAGACAACTGTAACTAGTCAATTGAGTAATTGCAGTCTAAACACTGTCGGCATGTATACACGTGTGGTCATTTCTAACTTACATTAATGTACAGTCCTATGAATAACCTCATATATGATCTGTCTTGAAAGGACACTGAGTTTATGTGAAAGAGGTCCTGAAGCTCAAGTATTGTTGTTTTGTTCGTTTGCTGTTGCAGACCATATAAATAATCAGTTGAGATTAATTCTCAAAAAGGGTGGAAATGATTCTGACTATAGACAGTCATTCCTTTTTAACTAGATACTTACTCTCTCTCTCTCTCCTCCACTCTCTTTTGCACAGGTCATTGCAATGAACAACACTTTGCCCAAGTCGGACCTCAACGGTCCAATGTATGAATTCATCGGGAAGGTTCCAGATGAGCTGATCTGCAAGCTGTGCAATAAGGTCCTGAGAGACCCGCGCCAAGTGGTGTGCTGCGGAGCTCACTACTGCCAGCAGTGCGTCGAGAAGCGCGTCAACATGAACTACTCCTGCCCGTCTTGCAAGACGCAGAACTTCAACCACTTCAGAGATGTCCACTTCGAACAACGGGTCGTCAACCTACGCATCCACTGCCCCCACCACAAGAAAGGGTGCAAGTGGACCGGAGAATTGAGTGCCGTCAAGTCCCACCTGACAGGCAATCCTGGGTGTGGCTACGCTTTAAGCCCATGCCCGAACAAGTGCGGGCAGTCCCTCCCACGCAAGGATATGCGTGAGCACGTGATGAAGCAGTGCGAGTATCGCAAGGTTCGCTGCCAATACTGCGGACATGAAGACACATACGCCACCATCACCACGGAACACTACAAGACTTGCCCAAACTACCCGGTAAAGTGTACCTACCAGTGTGGAGTGAAGAACATTCGTCGTTCTGACCTCGCTAAGCACGAGGAGAGTTGTCCTCTCAAACCCATTGACTGTCCTTTCCTCAAGGCAGGCTGCACGGCCAAACCGCACCAGAAGGACTTGGCCGAACACTTGGCCTCTAACTCTCCACGACATATAGAGATGATGACTAAGACAGTGGAGTCCCTACAGAAAAGAGTGGTGAAGGCGGAAAAAGAGGCAACCACAAAATCCGAGGAATTGGAGCAGCTGGAAAAAATGGAGGAATCCAACACGAGGATCATTAGGAAGAAGTTGTTGGCCATCGCTGGCAACGCAGATGAGCTCCTCAAGTCTTGCAGTGAGGGCCAGAGATTCGC
>WLWD01000815.1_pt1 | contig 115409 bp, 76 predicted proteins | sample 6712731 | NCBI WGS metagenome assembly WLWD01 (sample SAMN12718690, study PRJNA576275) | sponge metagenome | isolation source: marine sponge | host: Mycale hentscheli | place: New Zealand: South Island, Marlborough, Capsize Point | collected 2014-11-01 | reverse complement strand
GGAGGATTCACAAAAACTCCCTCTATTTGCTCCAGCACCAGTCTGGCATCTTTCAACACGTCGTAGTCATCAGCAAATATCAGCTCCTCAGATTTCTGGTATACAGTTCTGGCCTGCTCAGCACGTTCTCCCAAATCTCTGTAACATTGTTCAAAGGTACGCCCATTAATAAATAATTAGCTAATATATATCGGTGAGCAATGAAAGCTACCACCTTAAACAATCCAAGTTAGCTGACCTGACTGTAAATAATATATTTAGGAAAATAAAGGTTAAATAACATCTGAAAAAATTTACATGTCTGTCCCCCACCCCCCACCCCCAAAAAAAACAAAAAAACAAACTTACAAGAAAATACAAACAACCATATTTTGATTATATATTTTAGCAAACGAAATGAAAATGAAAATAACACTCTTCAAAAAAATTTTAAAACCAAAAGTCATACTGTGAAGTTAAAACCACCATATTTTCTATTTTAGAATTTAGTCCAGAGGCTTCAGTTCTGAACACAGGGTGATATTTACGCCACAAATTTGTGCTGACATATTGCATAACTACCTCATCCAACAAACTGTCAACCTAGCTTTAAAAAATAACACAAAACAAAACAACAACAAACAAAAAACAACAAGTATTTTCATGCCATGGTTATGGAAGTGAGAGCCTAATGCAATGGATTGGTGACTGAGCTAATACCAAAATTATCCCCTAGTTCATTAATACAGTAAATCCATTTAGAGAAAAAGCTGCAAGTCATATTGACGTGACCTACACCTTGCTCATAAGATTCCTACCATAACGATTGCAGGAGAATTAGCCACACCCAAGAATGCAGGCACTTGAATGCACACAGCATGCCAAGTAGTTTACTACTGGTGAGATGTCACTAATCTACCAATTTCCTACCTTTTGGAACCTCTTTACCAAACTACCTCATAGATGGGTGCTGAAACTACCTGTTCATGACCTAAACCCAACACACGGATACAGGTGGCCAATTCATAACAGAAAGGGATAAGCATGAGCTCTGTGACATCATATTGCATCAATGACCCTGTGACCCCCACACAAACATGTTTAACCTGGACAATCCCCATTTCATCTCATTACTGTGTGCACTATTACAAGTGCATAGGACTTGTGAGGCCTCCCGTGCTATGTTTAAAGATTGCATCACATTTTTTAATGCATCAATCAAGTAAAACTTACTTGGCTTGCTCAACGAGAGCTTTCACTCTCAACTGAGTCCTAAATTGAATATCTTTGATAACCTCAACTTTCTTTTCCTCAATCAAAGCAACGATGTTCCCGAAATATCTCTCCACCTCTTCCTCCATAAGGGCTCCTGCACTCTGCGTGTCAGTGCAAATACATTCCACCAAATGCCGAGCCTCCTCCATCTTGTCTCTCTGTCTCAGCACATCAGGACGAAGTATTTTAAGGCTTTTTTTCTCCTCCTGAGCAGCTTCATTCACAAACATGGTTTTATGACCTTTATGGGAGCCAAGGAGTTCACAAGAGCTACAGACCAGCTTGCCGTCATCAACACAGAAACTGCGGAGGAAGTCATCGTGCTCAGGGCACTTGGGGACTTGCCTTGTGACAGCATCCGCTTCTTCTCTGCGAGATCTCCTTCTGGTGGGAGACACTTCCCTCAGGATGTTCAGGAGGGCATAGTTCTTAGGTATGTTAGTGACTTGGTAGCCTCTGACTCGGGTTGGCTCGTGGCAGCAGTTGGGACAGACTATTGTGGAGGTGTGGAAGTCACTTTTGAGAAGAAGCTTTTTCAGGCAACCTATATGTTTGATATTAAATTAAAGATAGTACATGTATATAAAAAAAAAAAAGAGCAACCCTTCTAAAGGTGCTCTGCCCTTTTATTCCACTAATGGTTGCTGGGCTATAGCACGTTAGGTAAACCCAACACTTGTTGTTCTATTGCTGTATTTATACAACTCAACTACTATCAAATTGAGTGCTATGGGTATCAATGAATAAACTTAGTGGATTTAATAATGCCAGTGTTGACTTGGATAAGAAGGCATCTTTGTATGGCTACACTGTTGGTGGTTCACTCAGTTAATGCATCAGCATGCACTAGTTGGTCAATTTAGACAGCCACAAGAACCACAGCATTGCATAATGGTTCCAACCATTCTACGTACACTTGGAGGTCCTTCATCAGTGACTGTCATACTGAGCTACACGACACTACAACATTGCTATGAGCAGCAATAAAGCCTTTCCCCATTCAAGTTTATAATAAATTTTGTTGTTGTTGTTGCTGCTTTTATTAAGTAACAAGCAATGGTGTAAATGGTTGTTACTACAGTAGAACTTCAGTTATCTGAACTTAATTATCCGAACACTTCAGTTAACTGATCACCCAAAATCTAATAGAACGTGCATACATGAAGAATTGCTTCATTAGTTTTTTATAATAACATTCTCTATGGTATTCAGCTATCTGAACATTTCAATTATCTGAACACCTTTTGGTCCCAGCATGTTTGAATAACTGAAGTCCTACTGTACTTGATGATGGAGGCAATGAATGTGAAACTTGCTATTAGATAGAATAAAATGATAGCTAGATTGATGCACAAGATTAGTACAATGCAGAAACATACAAAGTACATACATTCACTCTGTTTTGGTTCGTGAAAGTAATGGCAGGTAGTGAACTATAGAAGGAGAGAACAGAGAAGCTTCCCTATCATACATTTAGTAGTTATCTCATCACACTCTAAATAAACCTCAGTGGTGTAAAATATCAACGCTTACGTCAAAGATAACTTAATCTTACAAACAAACACATACAACACATTCTGTGGTGCTAATTTATATGTAAATGCTAATCTGCTTGCAAGACCAATAAGAGGTGTACACACACACACACACACACACACACACACACTCACCTTACACAGATGGGATACTGTATAGTATACAATGCCATCAAATATTTCCACATTTCATTTCAGTTACCACTTATGTAATTCACATGTTCACTATAATTATAAGAGGCAAAAAAGACTCACCTCCCCTCCAAAAACAACAACAACAAAAAACCAACAACAAAACAACAACAACAAAAAAAACACCAAAAACAAAACAACAACAATAACAAACTAACTAACAAACAAAAAAGCATTAACACATGTCAAAAAATCGTTCTGTTGTTTTAAATCACCCCTGGCAAACACTAAACAGATATTGGCCTAACTGATTCATTTGTGAAAAGAAAAGTTACAGCTATAAAAATCTTGTTTAAACCAGAATACAAAATCGACTATGAATGTGCTCAGCACTATCAGAATGTCCACTGCATGTTGGCAATCTGAGGCCCCATAGCCTTGTATACGCATCCATCTCTTTGTGAGTGGTGGTCAGTAGCTACTGCACACTCACCCCTCCTCAGTAACACAGATGTCCCTATACCCCCCCCCCCCCCCCCCCCTCCCTCCCTCTTCTGCATGTGAGTTAGAATCTGGCCAGCATAGCAATACTTTCAATAGTTAGTTTACACACAAAAAATTGTATGTAGCTCGTGCAAAGCTTCTAATTATATCGCAATGATGGGGAATAACTCTGATTACTCTTACAATCCTTAGACAAATGGAGTTACAGTTAGTAGTCGTGACTTTTGACAAACCTGAACAGTAGGTGTGGCCACACGAAAGGTTCCTTGGTATCATCCTGGGTTCTTGTTCACAGTATTCCTCACAGCAAAGGTTGCATTGAACGACGAGAGTCTCGCAGCTCCCTGGGTTGCTTCTATGTCCAGATAACAAGAACTGGGAGTTGTTGGGCAGATACCGAGAATGTCTCTCAGGCTGCGATTGAGGCACAGTGTTCAGTTTAGGTACTGTCCTGCACCTATTCTCAAAAAAAAAAGTTGCACCTGGAGCTGTCTCGGAAAACTGTGCCGATACATTAGCGGATTCAGCAGCCCTACGGAGTTGCTGCAGCTTCTTTTCGTCTTCTTCGAGAGAACTTGACCTTCTATATCTCCTTCCAGGTAACGTCAGAGTAGATTTGTCCTGCATTTTTCTTGCCAGAGATTTCACCAGTCGAATTGTATATGTTTATAGCAACCTACAGTCTAGTACAGTCTATTTATGGATTTATGGCAAAACAGTTGATGATCTCGGCGGGGTTGGTTGGGCGCTGGCTTAGCTAGACCCTTTACCTACCGCTCTAAGGGTGAAAGGTAGCGGAAGGTAAAGGGTTTGACTTAACACAAAGCAATCATATAAAATGCAGAAGAAGAGAATATTAAAATTATGGCAGATTTAGTGTTTTCACATTGTACCATTTACCCTGATAGATCTTTGACCTTGATAGGGATATTTTTTTTACATTTACAATTACCTGAAATAATGTAATGATTACTGCTAACTACTATTTTGTAAACTCTTTTGACTATGAAAATTACTGCAGATAATGGGAAGTAGGCTTGTTTTGTAAGATACAGTCACAATATCAACAAAATTTTCATGCAAATCATCTTTGCTGAAATAGGAAAAGCAGCCATACTTTCCTGTGGTGGCCCAGAAATAATAGAGGATGGTGGGGAAAGGGGGGGGGGGGGGGGGGGGGGGCATGGGGCATCAGGTGCTAGTCACCCCCAATTTATCTGTATTCATACAGCAAGAACTGATACCTAAACCATGCAGCTGAGGACATAAAAAAAGAAAAGAAGCGAAACCTCTAAACAGACACCATTGGGACAAGCTGTTTGTCCGTTGTAGAGGTTTTTGTCAGAGGTAAAATTGAATTTGTGAAAAGATGTTCCTAAGTCTGAGGCTACCACGCTTACAGAAGAAGTGGGAAGATCCAGAGTAAGGCTAGTTTTTCCTACTGAAACGGGAGCCAACAAACGACGAAGATCGGCTTGCAGTTGCTATGCTCAAAGATGAGATAGTGGTGGGACGTAGTGATAGCTATTGCCTAGCCTGCAGGTTAAAGTTGGAGTGTCTGCTTCCTAATGTAAAAGACCAATCATGTTTCGGTAAGGTCCGACGGTCTGAAGTTGTCCGCATAACAGAGAGTCCGTTCAGGGAGGCTCTACTGCTTGGAAATGTAACAGAATTTTTTTAAAAATTCAATTGGGGAATAAGAGATGGTAAGTCTAGATGGACAGGTACCCTTCGTAAGCTATTGAGCTAGTCTGGTGCAGGTGGATTTTTTACCCACTGATACCTCTAGTAGTGCCAACATAAAGGGAAGGTAAGGAGTAGGTAACATTATTGGTTTAGAATCCGGCCGGCGGCGCCGGGGTGTTGGGTTATAAATTAGACGCGCAGCTCTTTACAAAAAAAAATGCAATTTGTAATTCCTGCTCGATTCATAAATATGATGAGTTAGGGAAGAAGCTGTATTTACTATTTGAAAGTTTTGATTAGAGAGAAAAGGAATGATTTATGATTCATGGCAAATCACAAAGGCAGCCAGGAACCTCTGTTCTTATCTGTTGAAGACATAAATCAAGTACCCGAGTGCAATATTTGCAACGAAAAGTACGACGACTCAGACCAAGACTCCATTCCGAGAAACCTCTCCTGTGGCCACTCTCTATGCTCAAGTACGTTAATATAATTTAATTATTTGAGCGAGGTTAATAATTGCTGTCCTCTTCTAATTCTGCAGAGTGTATTTTCAAGTGCATGTACATCAGTGGGCAACCCACTAAAGGAGGCACCACTGTGACATGTCCCAGCAAATGCTCAGTGGTCACTGTGGTTCCTGATGGCCTCATACAAAACCTGCCAAAGAACTTTGCCGTGCTTGACATCATCCAGGACACGAGAGAGAGATCTTCCAGCCTGGTCGGACGCTGCAGGTCTCCCTCCATTGTGACGATGCAGCGGAATCAGCAGCCACAGCTTCAGTCCCACTTGAGCAGCGAGGAGTACAAGTGTGACGTGTGTGAGACCAGGGACGTCACCATCGTCTGCCCCAATTGTGCCGTCTATCTCTGTGTGGACTGCTCCAGTGACATCCATACGAGGAAAGGCTACGACCTCCACACCCTCATCCCCATGGCGGACTTCATGGTCTCGTGCGACAGCATCAGCCAGTCGGGTTCTTCTTCCTCTTCCGAGCCAGATTTCCAGGGCGAGCGTTTGTGCAAGCACCACGGCAACGAGCTCCTCGAGTTCAACTGTGCGACATGCTGCGAGAATGTGTGCAAGATCTGCGTCACGTCCGGAGAGCACAGTGACCACGAGATCAGGCTCCTCGTTGATATCGCCATTGAGAAGAAGGAAGTCCTGAGGAGATCTCTGGAGGAGATTAACGAGTGCCATTTTATGTGGAATAACGGGTTTGACAACTGTCAGGAGATGATAGAGAAGCTCTTTGACAAGAGCCGAACACTTGAGACCGAGATCAAGACTCGGTTTCACGCCATACACTCACTGTTGCATGCTAAGGAAGAGAATCTTCTGAACAAGTTGCGATCAGAGTTTGAATCCAGGAATCTTAGCCTCAAGGCGCAGGCAGAGTGAGTGAAAAAAAAAAAAAAGAGCTAATGAATCCAAAAATTAATTACTTACAAAATATTCGCAACTAGCAAGTAAATTTGCTGTAGATATGTGTGAATATCTTTTTACTGTTGAGATGAGGAGGATAATTTATCAGTTTGTTAATATAAATTTAATGAGCCAGCCCGCATGCCTAGATATATGTTATTCATTTTATTTTTTTTATTGGTTGTGGAAGTGATTCAGCCTATTACCCTCAATTAAGCAATTCCAAGGGTGACCGAATTGACAGTTTGTTCAACTTGTCTCATTTTAATGACTGGGAATCTTTTCCTAGAACTCGTGAAGTGAGAGGGAGAGAGAAGCAATAACAGAAATCTGATGTCTCCACAAAAATGCACTTACAGTTCATGATGACGAGCTCCTTGCATGCCACACACACCATTTTTTTCACATGCCATTTTTCTCACATATTCAATCAGTGATAATTGAATAAGTGGATGTGTTTTGTCCAGCCATCTGGCCAAGGTGTGCGGGATTGCGAAGGATCTGATAGAAGATTGCGAGGAACTCCTCCATCACGCGGCCACGTCCGCTGTCGTGAGGGAGACGGACAAGATACTGGCTCACGTGCAGCAGTACGTCAGGTTGGAGCAGGACACCACGCCCATCGTTAGCTGTGACATGAAGATAGATTTTAGCAAAGAAGACCGGTTGCTGGAGTCCATCGAGTTGCTTGGGGAAATCATTGCAGGTGAGCTAAGTGTCAGAATGTATAGTTTCACTGTTAGTTGGGCTAGATAATAGTTAGTGAAAGTGGATGATATATTTTGTGTAGGGTGACCTATGGGGAACTGGTCTGGGGAGAGTTTCAGACTATATGTGGTCACACACACACACACACATGCACGCACAAGCACACCACATGCATACATACATCTTGGTAATTACATCTTGTCCTCTCATCATGTAGCCCCACCTACCCATCCCCTTCTTTTATTTTTTAACTGATAGGTGATTATCTATAATAATACGCTTGTGTGCCAGTGACGACGACCGACGACGGTGTGTATTCATGAATAATTGATGAGCTTTGTACGGTTCGGTAAAGCGTCGTCCCATTATGTTAAGTGAAGTGTCATCACAGTCAGTAAAATGTGCTGGTTACTTCTAAAAAGCGGGTGCAATAGATGATGGAAGGCGGCATAGGTTTCATAAAAGAAGGCGGAAGTACCGAAGAGAAGGTAAAAGGCGATTAATCGTAAAAAGCTCAGATGGTTCAGAAAAAAAGAGAGTAGGAGAGGGAAACTTATTTAACCTTAACCAATGGTAGAGAATGATAACTGAGTAAGATAACTTGTGCTACTGCATTCTTACTTTGCAATACATCAAGCGCCACTGTGTGGCGGGGTACTTGCTAGTAATCAATAATCTCGATGTCAATGAACAATTTTATACGTAATAATTATAAACCAATATTGAGGTTTGTATGGGATTTACAAATCCTGAGACATGAGGGTGAAGCCCGAGTGGCGTGGGTTTGTGAATTCACGGTCGTTGCTGGAGGGCGTAGCAGTCAATTGAGAGCATGGCAGTGTGAACCCACTATGGCTCTTGTCCAAAGTTCTTTCCACCCTCCTAGTTTCCATGGGTAATACAAAAGATTTTTATTGGTTAACAAACTACTTTATAGCCCGTTGATAACAAATAGCTCTATTTATAGCTCTCTCCGGTCATTTTCCCAATGGTTGCTACGAACTATATCAACATTTCCCCTCTAATACATTTTCATACGGGAATACTGGGGACTATATCAGATTTATAGTACTCAACAACAAGCACAGTCACTCAGGTAACAGGCTATAAAATAGTTATATAGTGTAGCTTAGCTTGTTCACGACAGTTCATAGTTGAAGTGTATATGAATACACACCTACTCCTTTCTGTTATGTGTACACGTGTGTGTATGTATACAGGAAATCAGTCTATTGTGCAACTATTCAATTTTATTTAAACAAAGGCTGGTGTAAAGGTGGGTGGTGATATTAAATAGGATGGATGAGCCTTTTTTTTTTTACTTCCTTTTTTTCTGGCTTTATTGTTATTTTTTGGTTTTTGTTTGCAATAACTCAAATTTAGCGGCAATTTCTTATTCAGTCGTCCCATGTGATCAGACACATGCCACTCTTGAAGTAACACCTGCTTTTGATTAGCAGTAGCATCGTCCGCAATAAACTGAAAAGAATTATAGCCATGGCATTTGATCGGCAATATTTGTGATAATTATTACAGCCTATAATAATTATTAAATGTCACTGTCACTTGGGCCTCATTCAATTGATTTCCCTGCAATAAATAATTTGACATTTTGCACCAAAATTAAGAGAATTTGCGCTATTTTCAGACCAGATGACGAACCTACACGGAATATTAGAGAGAGTTTGTAAAACTTACAGTCTTGTTTGATTGACTGCTGAAAATTTTGCTATTTTCAGCTATAAATAGGGGGACGTCCTTGATAAGGATTGGCAGAGGAAGGAGTGCTCTAACAGAGGAAAGTGGTCCAGCAGGGTGTATACCTCGTGAGGAAATGATGTTCACTGTAGTTTTAAAAATAGCTGCCATGCGGAATGTATGAGACTGTTCTAGTATCACTTGTTTGCCTGCTGGAGTCAGGGAGCTAGCGCTGTGCCTGTTATGGAGGCATGACCCCATGGTTGCTGATCTCAATGTCGCTCAATGACAGCATAGTAAAAGTAAAAGCGGAATTGTAGAGGAAAGTGTACCATGATAGGTGTAACTAGGATGGGTTTATTACACTCTGTTATCAGGTGTGCATATGTGTGTGTGCACATGTGAATCCATATCAACTTGTTTTTCTGATGACTTACAATTTGGTTTATGTAGAATGATTTAAGCAGTTATTCACCAACTCAGCAGTCAGAAGTGTTGAGATGTGGTTGTGTGTGACTATCTCGAATTGTTGAGGGAAAAGCTGTACTGGCTGGTTTTGTAAATAGATATGCTGATGTGTTGGAAGTGTTGAGTTGCCCCTTTGCTGCATTCTGTGGCAGTTCATAAGACAGACTGTAATTGCCCTCACTCCACAAGAAGAGAAAGAGAAGATGAGCTGGCTGAAACTTAATTCAGGAAAATAGACAGCCGTCACTCGTGTTAGGTCAAGGCAAGGGATCTGGCTGCATAAAAAAGAAAATTGTCCGTGTTCTTTTAGTCTCAGTTTATGGTTGCTTCGTTTGTCTTCCACTTTGTGTACCGGCTATAACAAATGTTGTTGTTTTTTCCTGTTCTGTTGTTATTGTTGTTTTGTTGTTGTTTTTGTTGGTGGTGGTGTTGGTAGTGATTGTTTAATTATTTGGAGCTACTGTCTGGTGTCACACATGATAGTGATTCTACATCATAAGAAACATTTGTTATGGTTGGGTTAGATCTAATACATGGTCATCAGATAATGAGGGAAGTTGGAGTGGAAGCTCAAGTGTCTGTAATCCTGTTAGCTCTGTGTGTGTTGCCTCTGTGCTGTGTGATTTGAGAAGGATAACACGCCCAACAATCAGATTACTTACTTTCAATATAGGAGGTAGTAATAATATGAAAGTATGTATGTGGTGGTGAAAGTAGGAAGGAGGAGATGCTAGTCTTTGTCTGGGCTAGGATGAAGCTGATAAATGTGTCTGGAGAGTTGGCGTGCACAAAGGGTGTGTGGGTGTGGCTGGTGTGTATACTTATATTGTGGTTGTTGACTGCTGTGTTTGCCAGGAGACTCTCCCTCCCCACTGATGATGAGCACTTAAATTGAGGTGTAGTGTTTATTCACGATTTCCAATATTTTTTTTACTAATTTCCAATTCCTATATTTCTCTGATTTCCAATATTTTTTTTACTAATTTCCAATTCCAATATTTCTCTGATTTCCAATATTTTTACTAATTTCCAATTCCAATATTTCTCTGATTTCCAATATTTTTACTAATTTCCAATTCCAATATTTCTCTGATTTCCAATATTTTCACTAATTTCCAATATTTCACTAATTTCCAATATTTCACTAATTTCCAATATTTCACTAATTTCCAATTCCAATATTTCTCTGATTTCCAATATTTTTTACTAATTTCCAATTCCAATATTTCTCTGATTTCCAATATTTTTACTAATTTCCAATTCCAATATTTCTCTGATTTCCAATATTTTTACTAATTTCCAATTCCAATATTTCTCTGATTTCCAATATTTCACTAATTTCCAATATTTCTCTGATTTCCAATATTTCACTAATTTCCAATATTTCACTAATTTCCAATATTTCACTAATTTCCAATATTTCACTAATTTCCAATATTTCACTAATTTCCAATTCCAATATTTCTCTGATTTCCAATATTTTTTACTAATTTCCAATTCCAATATTTCTCTGATTTCCAATATTTTTACTAATTTCCAATTCCAATATTTCTCTGATTTCCAATATTTTTACTAATTTCCAATTCCAATATTTCTCTGATTTCCAATATTTCACTAATTTCCAATATTTCTCTGATTTCCAATATTTCACTAATTTCCAATATTTCACTAATTTCCAATATTTCACTAATTTCCAATATTTCACTAATTTCCAATATTTCACTAATTTCCAATATTTCACTAATTTCCAATATTTCACTAATTTCCAATATTTCACTAATTTCCAATATTTCACTAATTTCCAATATTTCACAGCTCCAGATCGTGTGGGAAATTTTACGGTGGCATCAACCATGTCAACCAAATCTGAAGTGTCACTGAGCTGGACCCCACCCCCTGACTCCGCCTCTTCCTCTAGTGGCCCGGTCACTTACATTGTGGAGCATTCCAGTCAGGAACACCCAGGATTCAAGTGAGTCAATGGAGATTGAACGTATGTCTGCCGTGTGTAAAGGGTCCCCATTGTTGTGGAGAAAGTGAAGCTTAGTTAGTGATTGTACGGTTGAGTCTGATAGGGGGTGGAGTCAAGTGTTTTGATTACTATCTATCCTGTTTCTTTAAGTTTGTAGAATTATGATGTATGTATGTGTGCTAATTTTGAGATGTGCCACACAAACACATGCACACACACACACTTATTGACGTGTATTTGCAGTAGTGAGGTGTTGGTTGCTAGTGTTAGTTTGATATCATGAGTCGGTTGAGTCGGCTGTCGTACAGTATGTAGTTCTTTGCTGCTAGGGTCAGAGCTCGTGGATGAGTTCGGCCACAGAACTTGCCAAGTGACTTCAGAAGTGTGGTCAGACATAATTTAAGGCCAGTTGAGTAACTGGGCCACCTTTATGATGAATCTTCAAATGCCAGTTGGTCCATCAGATATGGTATCTGCTTGTTCCTCTTTCAGCTCTCTTTATGGATTCAGGAGCAGGCTATTTGTTGTTGTCTGGATCAGCTTGACTTCCGCGGCAGTTACAAAGTCGTGTTGTGAATACTTTTACGATTGATGGCATGAGCTTTGTGGTAGGTTCACAGAGTTACCTGATGATGAGGTCGGTGCGTTGAGTTGCATGCAGCGCTAGTATAAATATATACTTACATAGTAGATTAGTGGCTACAGAAACTATTTCAGATATGCTAGGTTGCACTCTGGCTGTTGTGACTGTATGCTATCCCTCTCTCCTGAAAATATTCCACTGGTGATTTGTGTAGGCTATTGGCAAGCATAGGAAAGAGGTAATTGATTAAAAGTCGGCCAGGATTAGCTCATTATTTTCCATTTCTCCTAGAAGTATGTCTTTTTTTCTTTACCCTCTTGCTTGTGTGTGTTTGTGTTTGTGTGTGAGTAATATGATGAAGGCATGTTCTAGTGAGTGGAGGGAAAGGAAATATCTACCGATATTGAAAGTAGTTTTATGTAAATGGAATTACAAGAACCCTGAGAGAAATGTTGCTTGGGTGGGTGGGGGGGGGGGGGGGGGGGGGGGGGGGGGGGGGGGGGGTGGGGGGGGGGGGGGGGGGGGGGGGGGGGGGGGGGTATAATGGGTAGACTAGAGAGTTTGAATGAATGAATGAATGTATGTATTTATGATCAGTTTTTGGCAAATGAATTAGTCGTATCATAGAAATATTTCATCGTCCTTTAGTGAGCAACCAGAGCATTAAGGCAATTATACTGTCATTGGCCAGTCTATTCTTTTGCTGTGACAGTTTGGATTGTGTTGATGCAGCAGATGAACACAACTCTAGGAGTCATTAAATATGTGTGATGTTGACTGTTGACGACAGGGATGGCAGTTGCATGCATTTCCGTTCCTCACTTGTCTGTCTTTTCAATTAAAGATAACAAGTCCTTCAGGAAAGGGCTAGTGCATCTCTAGGAAAACACTTTCAATACTACCATGAAATGTTTTGTCGTTGTTGTTGTTGTTGTTGTCGTTGTTGTTTACCAGAATCTTACCACTTCTCTGCAGTTTTCACTTTCTTGACTTTCAATGCACGATCAGTTAGAAGTAATTGCTTGAAGGTATTTCTGTTCAAGTGTATATTCAGCATTTTAGTAATAGTCATTTTTGAGTTTAGATGAGGAAGAGGAATTCAGCTAGAGGTGAAGAATTCCTTATTGCTGTTCTACTCTTTCCTCTTGTGGTCATGTCTGAACCTTCTATTTGCCATCTGTCTACGAAGTCATCCCAGCACTATTCTTCTCTTCCCCTTCTTCCCCTTTCAGTGTCCAAGTGAAGGCTACAACACTGTGTCTCTATATGCAATACCTGGTCATGTGATCTTGCATGGCGTGCTCCTGGATCACTTATTACTTGGACGCACATTGTACATGTGGAGACCAAACTGAGTTTACCAATCACCTGTAGAACATCGATGTACAGTACTACTAAAACATAATGGAGTTAGTTTAATGGCCTTCACATGGTGGAGTTGCCATGGAGATCAAAACACTCCAGCAGGCTATCCTAGCCCTAGCTCCACGCAGCATCTGAGATTAGCCACCCGACCCTGGCTACAATAATGTTTACGTTGCCAGTGAAGCAGCCCTACTCGGTTTGATTACAGAGACATATGGCAGAACACGTGTTGAACTTAGAAGAACTATTGTATTGTGTGGTTTAAAAACATGCTTCAGGTTATAAATATGAAATGCACTTAACTGGCAGGAGCTATTAATTGTAATTGAATTAATTAAAAAGAGCTGTCAATTAGTGTGGACTGTCGGGATTAATTGAAGAATTTAAAAAGGCTGATTCAGTTTATGAATGCTTGTCAGTCTCCGGATTGATGCAGAAGCAATGTGACGTTACTCTCGGGCGTGTGGCATTCATCTAATGATGAGTGTAGGTAGGTTGCCATGGAGAATCAAGAAATCATTATTTGCTTATCACTTGTTTTCATTAGAGCTGCAGTTTCATTGATTCAATTATCATGATAATTAATTGTTCATCCAGACTCGTGCTAAGGCATGTGTGTTAAAATACCTGGCTAATCACTTTCTTGGGGGGAAAATGGCCTCTTGGTGCCACACCCACTCATGAACGTATGATGTCGGCATTAGCTGGGACACAAGGGAGGAAATTGCAGCTGTTCTGAAAGTTTTGCAGGATTACTTGTTGTGGGCCATCTGTTGTTATTACAACCATATGAAGTTAGTTAGGTGGGCCAGTCATAATGGAGGACAAGAAAGCCTACTTCTACACATGCAGTACTAGTGGTCTTGTGGTTCCAGACTCTCTCTTAATGAAACTGACATGTTTGCTTTCCGGCACAGACTAAAAGTTCAGTCCTTTTGTCTGTATCACCTCTCCACTTCACAGGTTGTGTAGTGGCAGTTCTATTGAGTATTTTTTTTTTTGTGCAACATTTTTTAATTAGATTACCTAATAGCAGGGAGGGACTCAGTTTGAGTTACTATTCGAATTTCTTATCAATTTAAAGTTGGAGGACATTAGGAAGGACTACTAGAAGGCTTTCTTCCTTTGTTTGTTTTAATGGGGTGTTGGTATGGCAGTACACCAGGGACAACTTGTTGATGTCCTCTGTTCCTTGGAGTGATAGCGAGGCAAATCCTCCCGTTATTGTCTACCAATGACATAATGGCCTCAAGGCATTGCTGGGTGGAGAGGAGGGACCTGAGGGCTGTACACTGTATATGAAATACGGCGCACACTAACATTTATTGTCAGTGCCAGTGGAAACACCTCTTATGTCCTCTATAAAAACTTTCAGCAGTGGCAATTTCTAGAGAGATGGCATTACAAATCCAACATGGAGGCATGTGGAGTTCTATAAGTTAGTTAATACAAGAGATCATGCTTGGACTACTTCCTATCCCCTCACTTTCAACCCTTACCTGGAGTAAGGCTTGAGCTTTTGATGTTTCATGTTGTGGTTATTTGTATCTTTGTGGTGTCTTGTAATGATGGGATGTGGTGTGTGTGCGCGCGCGCGTGGTGTGGTGTAGTGGTTGTGTCCTTGGTTCAGGGCCTGAGGTCCTGGGTTCAAGCCCACTCAGGCAATTTTTCCATATGATTTTCCATCTGCAGCCCCACCAGTCCACCCAGCTGTGATTGGGTACCTGGCATTTGCTGGGGTGCAAATTCAAGGCCTTTTCTCATGGAACAGCAATGGTCCCAAGTGGGACCTCGGGTGCCCACACCACTTGCTGTGAGGAAAGGCCTGTTCTCCTGCGAGTTCCTAGCCCGGCTCCAGGAGCTTTGCTTGCACGGCTCACAGTGCCCTGCTTAGTGCACAGGCATCCTGGCTCTGCCAGGCGCGCGTGACCGCCTAGCAGCAGCAAGAGAATTTGCATTTGTGTGTGTGTGTGTGTGTGTGTGTGTGTGGTGAATGGCAGATAGAGGAGTAGGAGATATGAGCAGAGCCCGTCCATCGTAGAAAGAGTACTAAAGTAATCAATGAGTATCCAGTGGATGTTTGTTTGAGTGTGTTTATTTTATTTGAGACATTCCTTAATTTGTCCTTTGGCTATGTACAAGTAACTAGTTAGGTATGTCATTCTCACTATTTGGCAAGTTATTAGGTTTAGTGTTGGGTTTGCTGGGGATCATCTGTTACTGGGAGGGTAAGCTGATGATTCATCTAGAATGGTCTTTTTTTTCGGTAGGTGTGTCTATGAGGGAAGCTCCACCTCCTGCATTCTCAGCAATTGCCATATTGACGAGGGCATTGTACATTCTTTCCGAGTGGCAGCTCGTAATGACATAGGTACGGGGCCGTACTGTCTCCCAGTCCACTTCACCAAGACAGAAGCTTGTAAGTTTTGCTAGGAGGATGATGGTTAGTGACATGAACATTCCAAGCATTTCTCCATTTGATTATGTCCTTTCTAAAAGCCTCAAATGTGTAGTGTTAGTATGAAGTCGGTGGTCGTTGTTGTTGTTGATGTTGTTGTTATTATTGTTATGTTACTGGTGCACGTGGTGGTGCAGGGCATATTGAGCGATACAATGTGAATGACAAGCGAGTGAGTGAGTGAGACTTTCGAGTTTCCTGAATTTTTTTGCTAGAGTTTGTACCTCTATTGTTCTGGTGTTTGAAATCTAATTATGTGAAAGTGAAAGTGCACAGTGTGGAAATATTGAAAGGTTTATGATAGATGATTATTTCCTTATTCAATATATGAGGAGGAGCTTGCTGAAAGAGCTTGTGAATTCGGTTGAGTTCATCCATCTTGTTTTGCGTCTGTAGCATTCTTGTGGGACTCTAAACTGAAGCATTCCAAAGCTCGCATTTCCAACAATGGCTACTCGGTGAGTATCGGAGAGAACGCCACGTGGGTGAGTGTGGGGGCCAACACTGTCCTGTCTCGTGGCCGCCATTACTGGGAAGTGGTGTTGGAGAAGTATGGGACCGCTTCCCTCTCCAGGAAGGTCGTGATAGGCGTGGTGTCGAGTAGCTACAGTCACTGGCACAAGTGAGTATCGGCTGGTGGGTGTGGTATGTAGGTGGAGTTTGGTGGTGGGTGGGGGTGTATTTTGCTTTGCTTTTTTACCCCCAAATATTTCACACAACGACATGCTGATCCTGTTATCTTGAAGAGCTGCCAGTTTATGTGAAGTTATAAAGCACATCCTATAAATATAAGTTTGTTTCTCATCGGTACCGTTGGAATGTCGCACATTTTGTCACAGCTCGTAACATGTGTAAGGTATGCGTGCGTGTGACGAGGGCAGTTCACTTATGGTTGTTGTCGGGTAAGCCTCCATGGAGACGAACACACTTGATAAGGAACAATGAAAGGGGGTGGGGCATGGCTTCACTATCACAACAAAGCATTTCACACATTTCTTGTGATTCATACGTGGAATTAGTGTATATGGGGGAGGGGGGGGGGCCCCCCGAGGATGGAACACACCCATTAAAGTGACACGCCTTTCATATACTGTTTCAAAGGTATTCTTATTGTGTGTCTTTAGTGCATTACTAGAAACCTTACATAACATGTCTCGACCAAAACTGGACACTGTGAGGACATTCCTGCAGAAGCTTTGACATTTCATCTGAACTATTAGTGCCCCAGGCAATAGTTGCACTCAGATATGTGTATGGATGTTTCAGCTTTCAACAGTTCCAACAGAGTTCAGATAATTTACAGAAACTGATGGTCGGGGCACATGTTCTATTTGTTTAAGGGTGGCCGCACACCGCCTACGCAATTTTTTGATGGTTGCTATGCACGATTACTACTATTGTATACTTACAGGGGCTTCTCCACTACAACACAAGGACAAAGTATCTGCTGAAGGAGCCGCTCACTAATTTTAGAGCGAATCTGGAGGAAATATCGGGGCCTGGTTATAAAACTTTGTAGCACTTTTTTGGAGCGGTGTAGTAAGTTGGAGCTCCGCAATTTGGTGCACTACTAGCCGAGCCGATACTCTACTGCAAGACAACGAGTTCTTATCCATTTCAATATTACTTTATGATATATTCGCAATTTTTTCTATTTATAAGATATTGAGAAATTCTCGTTGTGGTGCAGTTCATTTTTTTTGGTTTACCCGTGTGTAAAATTTTTGTGTCGTTCTCATTATTAGATTCCAAGAAAAACTCATACAAAATTTGGAACTTTAATTCCACTCGCAATTCTTAAGAAATAGCCCCACCCCCATATCTCGTACTACGAGTACGTAAGCAATTTTTTTTCAATTAGTTTGTATTGATTCTAAAAAGAGCCTGCCTATATCACGAGTAAACAAACATCAATACAACAATAACAAGAGAGTCAGAAGAGAGAGTAGTTTATTGGAGATAGTCCGAGGTGAAGTATTAGATCTGCGCAGCTTGGGAAGTCTTCGCTCTGCAGAAATCAAGCCTGGTGGATCCATTTGTTTGAGTTCAGGTGCGTAGAGTCCGGAGAACGGCTACTGGAGGAGAGGCAGCCTGGTGCACCTTGCCGCGTGAGCTCAGACGACGAATGGAGAGTTGCTGTAAACGAATATGAGACAACAAGAAGCTAAACTATAACACAACAACTTGGCAAAGTATACTTCTGCTACTACTGCGCGATTGTTTCTGCTCGCGTATTATCGAATGGTGGGGTATTGGCGGGGAATAAATTAATGTCCGGATCTACAGGCGGTGCGTGTTGCTATGTGCGGCCACCCTTAAAGTAATGCCAAGTTTTGCCGTGGAGATACATAAGTTGCAGCGCTGTGGAGAGACTGTTGCTGGTGTAGAAGTTATACTCAATTTGGTAATATCAAGTAATCCTCAATACAATAGTCTGAATCACATGGCAGAGTGTAAGGATACAAACAACCACAAGTAATGATGCAGTTACAGGATGTATAAATGACCACAAGGGCAGTAATATCCCACAGCTGGTCCATCCATTACAAGATTACTTACTGTACCTTTTTTAAACTGGTGTGCAATAGCCTATTATAGGTTGGCCACCCAAGGAATGTGTGGTAGGTTATGCTCAGGAATATTCGTGACATATGTACGTACGGAAAATACTTGACAGACATACTCATGCATCTGGATTGCACTATGCAAAGTGTGTATTAATATCAGTCCTAATAGTTTTACTACTACAAAATATTTGAGACATGTTGATTGAAATTCTTGGATAATAATTTCAGGAGATGTGGTAGAATTGTTATTCAGTTTGTGTGCAGTCTGACATGTTGGTTGCATGTGAGGAATTAGTTCCTCAATATACCTTGAAAAAAACTAAAACAAAAAAACAAAAAACAAAAAAATAGATGTGGGTGAACGTCCTTTTTCAATTTCTTGAGAATCTCATAATTCTTTGTGCATCAGATTCTCTAGTGAACTCTTGCCATTACTACTTCTAGTCCAGGCATGTGTTGTGAAAAGTGCAGGTATAGCCTGACTACGTTTCTAAAAGGACTGAGTCTCATTCTGACTCGGTACGGTGACATTTTAGGGGGAAAACCACCTTTATTCTGTCCCCATTACCAGTTGTTTTTCTTGATATTTGGATGCAGAATCTATGTCTACTAGCACGTACCCCAGCCACTGGCGCTTGATGTACATGTAGGAATGGAGTTGCATAAGGTATTTATTTTTATTCATTTCTTATTATCCTCTACCACTTGGTTTAGTTTTAAGTTGCATCTGCTTCCCTCTCCTGGTCTCTTTCTTCCTGAGCCTTTCCTCTCTTCAGTGCTTTTCTCTTCAGCCATGGATTCTCTTCTTCTCTTTTGTCTACTTCTTCCTGCTTCTCAGTTTCTCTGTCCTTCTATCCATGATTGTAGACTTATGCTTTGTGAAACTATTACCTTCCCTTTGGAATGTTTTAAAAATCTATTTTTGCTGTTCTCCTTGCTGAGATTTCACCCACTTTTAGCTACATACAATAGTTGTCATTTCCTAACCGCCTTCAGTTCATGACGATGCTTTACCAACCCTGCACAATTATTCATGAATGCACACATCATCGTCATTATACTGCAGGAACGGCGTCGATCGTCCGACAGTCTGACTTGAGCTGGACCATTTTTATGCAGCTTAGTATGACTTGGGCACTGCCAAGCACTGGTAAAGTGAACAGTTATTAAGTGGGCATGCCTAGCAGAAACTTGAGGAACACTTGCGTGGTCATCTCGCGGTAGAGGTTCAGTTGATGTAATTTTTGTGTACTACAGTAATATATGAGCACATGGCCTAGTCTTCTATGATCTAAGGATTGTGTTTGCTGATATTTATGCTTAAGTGATTTGAAGTTTAAGCAAAGCCACTGTAACATGATAAAGTATTAACTATTGACATGTAACCATTATTTTAAGATGTACTCACATAAGTCTCAATAGACAGCATGTTCTAAGGGTTCTCCTTCTCAGGTCTTCATGGTGGGGGGGTGTGCCACACAGTTATTAAAATATACAACAATGATTTGAAACACAGAGTTAAAAATTCAACTTCTGCTTCATACTTCCACTGTTCCTGCAGGAAATTAACACAATATTTACATAATTCAATAATCAAAATCTTCCTTTGTGAAATTTTGCCTTTCCTTTCGAAACTTTCGCAAACTTATGCTACCTTTCCTTGCCGATTCCACCCGTTTTTAGCTACATTGATGGCCTTCTACTGACTGTGACAATGCTTTACCCATTCAGCTAATGATGATGCTTTACCCATTCAGCTAATGATGATGCTTTACCCATTCAGCTAATGATGATGCTTTACCCATTCAGCTAATGATGATGCTTTATTACCAAACTGTTTAAGCTCTTGAATTACACACACCGTTGTTGTTACTGACAGACAAGTGTAAATATAGAAACATATGAAGTACATTGTTAAAGAGGTGTTTATGATCATAGTATAATTTTAGTAGAATTGTTCACTGAGCATGCCCTGTTGAGCACATGAGTATTTGAATAGAGTTAGTTGCTGAGCCAATAAAAATTAATAGTCTACAGTGCAAGTCAGCACAAAATTGAGATCTTTAATTTTCACACACCATAATTATGTTTATAATTACAAGAACCCATAGCAAATTAGCAAATTTACTAACCCGGACTCTACCAAACTGCTGCATATGTGATTGGTGATGCTGGTTGTTTTTGCCCCCAACTCTTTAGGCAGTACAAGCTACACAGCAATCCATTGTCAACCGTAACAAATGTTTTGAGAGATGGCCAGGTCAATCTAACTGTCATGTTTACGACTTTGAAAATTTTATCAACGTACTGTTAGAACCCTTTACTTTCTCAGCCATACCAGAATGCAAATATAAAACTGTTTGTCTTTTAAAAACCCTTTACCTTTTCACTGCCTACCAGAGTTCACCCTTTACCTTCTCACTGCCATACCAGAAAGCAAACATTAAAAACCCTTTACCTTCTCACACCCGAAAAGTCATAATTAAAGCCAAGTATAGTTAAAGACTGAAATGCTCTGAACATTTAAATATCCCAAAGGAGTCGAATGGTTGCAGCGTCTTCACATCCTACTACATACAGGTACAGGACTTCACTGAATCTAGTTAGTGCTCAAGATGACAACAAAAAAAAGAAAAAAAAAGAGAATTTTCAACTTACTAACTCCAAATAAAACCTCAGAAACTATCAATGATATAAAATGGCTGATTTTTGCATTCAAACTCTAAGACAAAGAGCTCTGATCATGTATTCCAACATTGTAATTCATTCGTTCATTCATGCATTCAACCGTGTAAAGTGTTCTCATTTAGTTCAAACTAATTAGGAGTAAATAATGCCATTTATAGAGTAGTGCTCAACTTGCCGTAGCAGTGTGTGTGTGTGTGTGTGTGTGTGTGTGAACCCTGTTAAACTCTACTAGAGTAGTACTAATGCCTGGACTTGTGTGTTGTAGTTTCACAGCTTGTGTAACAAACTGTCCTCATTCGCTAAAAAAAAAAAAATGTATGATTAATAAAGAAGTTGAAAGCTTATCATCAGGTTTGATCCCTGATAAAAAGCTACATGCAGGTTGAATGGTGTCAGATGTGTGGTAAAAAGAAACTGGTCATTATTTACATATATTTATATTTATATATATATTGTCATTGAAATAGGATAATTTCTTGGCAGGAATCTGAAATTCATGTTTCAATCAACTTATTGTAGCTTTTATGAAGGAAGAAATGTTTCTGGTTGGCTCCAAACCCGTACACAATTGTCGATGGTAGCATCCCACTTTTTTTGTTGTCATTGGTCATTTTACCTCTCTGTCTCTCTGCGTATGTTCCATGCAGATATGTAGGTATATGCTATTGTTAATGATTTTTTTTCCTTCTGGTGTTAGGTTGGGTGGGTCAAGTGTGTTAATTTAAATGACACATTGTTTGTTTGGCTCTTTAATACTGTATGTATAAACTGTTTGATTTTAGCATTTTTTGTTACATTTTTTTTATGTTCGAGTGTTTCTCTCCACCCTAACTGTGTGTGTGTGTGTGTGTGTTTATTAAGGTCTCACGGCATCATCGGCTTAAAGACATGCCCCATTGGTAGCCGATCGTGGGGGCTTGCCTGCGGTACGGCCAAGAAGCTGAGTGCTGGCAGCACTTTCTTAAACTCCCTGGGACGCAAGCACAACCTTTTCAAAGAAGGAGACAATGTGGGAGTTCTACTGGATCTCAATGACCACACCATGTCATTTTACAGGTATGTAGGCAATGTATATCATGTAGGAAAGATACATAATAAAGCAGGTGTCATCAGATAGTGTGTGGAAAAGGGCTCATCTTAGTTTCAGTTTCAATTTGATACAACTTATTTTCACCATTCCAAACTTCATAGAGCGTGTTGTCCTAATAATTATTTTTGCCAGGGGCTATATACACGTATCCCCCCAAAACATGTTGAATTATTTCACACTTTTTTTTGTTTTCTTTTGTCCATAGAAATGGTGAGCCCCTGGGAATACAGTTTAACGATGTGTACGGGCCTGTTATTCCTGCCATTTCTTTTTGTCGCAACAAGATGCTTACGTTAAGGTTTCCACCATCACCGGCAGTTCTCAAGAATGACTCAAAGCTCGAGGAAAGCACTTAACACTTTGTAAAAAAAAAATTCATCCCAAATTTGCACAAATGATCCAGAGTTTTCAAAAACCCTTGTTTTACTGCATCACAAGTTCATTTACTTGATCATTCCATTTCACCGAGCATTTCCATAATATAATAATAAATAATCTTTTTTTTTTTTTAAATCATACAGCAAATGTGATGAACTGTTCCCAGTTACTTTCCACAGATATACAAAAATATATATATAAAATAAAAATAAAGATGGCATACTATGAACACAAAAAATAATAGTGAGGTGCAAATTGAAAAAGTTTGGCCAGACATTTAGAATTTACACAGAGCTCTCGCGAGGGACATTCCTGGGCGGAACAATGTCCTCAGATTCTTTGTCTATTCCGGTCTTGTTCCAACCGTCATGGGGACTTGAAGTGTTCAGCTCAGCAGAGAGTATGGCGGCAATAGTTGCTGTACGTTTCTTAGTTGGTTTGGGCTTGACAACTGGGTATTTCGTATTGCTGCTGCTGCTGGGGGTCTGGTTGTCCTCCACAGAAGACTTTCTCGGTGGTAGTGACATTGAAGAGGAGGTAACAGCACGAGGGGGAACCACACTGCCAACTCTTTTAGGCGTTGGAAGGTTCACGTAAACCGTCTCACTCTGATTACAATCCTCTGGTCTTTGAGACACGTCTTCATTCTCCTCATTTACCTCAGACGAAATGCCGCCATCGTTCAGTGTAGACGTCGATATTCGAAACCTTTCTATATCAATGCTACTTGGAGGAACATAATCGTCGTCATCTTCATCGTTGTTAGGATACAGGTTGGCCATTGGAACATACGCAGAGCTGGCCGTGCTCCATGTTCTATCACGCAGACTTGCATCGTCTTCTCTGAAACCATCCTCGCTCGTTTTACTTCCCACCCCACAGCTTCGAACCTCCTGCGTCTTTCTCGGCTGCTGAAATTCGTAGGCACTTATCTTGGACTGCTCCAGTTTTGAGATGGCTCGCTGCTGAGCACCAGGTGTGCTGAACGCTCCGGTCAAGCGAAGGTCCGGGTAATCGTAATCATTGGAATCCTCGTTTCGTACCTTAGGATTTTTCTTGTTGGTGGTACCAGTGGAAGCGTTCAGTGGAACAGGAATGGGTGCTCTGTGAGGAAGAGGTATCCCCGATACTAAAGGTTCAGGAAGCAAATCAGAGTTAATGTAACCATCGCTGTCTATGGACTGACGAGCAGCAGCAGCAGGAGACCTCCCTGGCCGGCCCAGGGTTTGTGACCTGCTAACAATCATTGGCGAGTTGGGGGCACTGCGAGTACTTAGTGCGGGTAACTGAGGCTCCTGGGAGTGACTGCGGCCCCACCTGTTGTTGCTGTGAGTGTTTGCCACTGCTGTTGGGAGATGTGGGTAATTAAGATACTCTGATTCAACAGTTGGGCCGCCATTACTCCCAAATTCCTCGTAGTCTTTTTCAGTGTGGTCTGGTTCGTCACCTGCTTCGTAGCTATGTCCAGGGAGCATGGGCAGAGGGCGGTTGGCCATCTTAATAAACCTTGCTCTTGTCTGAGTCTCAACCTCGGGCTTCTTTTTAGTGCCGGTCTGATCTTTACTTCGTACTGTTAAATACACAAATGCCTTTTTAATTGGCGACGTCTGCTGCTCTTTCTGAGTTTGGTCTTTGTCATCCTTCATCGGCTTAGTTTTTGTTCTTGGAGATGGTTGTCTGTGCTGATTGGCTACTTCATCTGATGTATCTGTTCCTGTCATATTTCTCTGTTTCCTTGGAGAGAGTATAGAAGAATCTTTAGATGGCGGAGTGATGCTGTTGTGTTCATTTGGAGATGATGGCTTGGCATTAGGAGAGGATTCATTCTTTGTCTTCATCAGAACATTAAAGTATTCCTTGTGACGTGTAACTGGGTCAATTGGAGGAGAAGAGATTTGAAAGGTAGCCCCTGTTCGTTTAGGGACAGGCGGAGGTACTTCACTCAGTAATTCACTTCCTGCATCACTTCTCTGTGCTTTTGTTCTCCACTCCTTCAGTCGCTCAGAAGAAATACTCGACGAAATAGAAGATGCAGGAGCCGAACCTCTCTTGGGAGCAGTAGCTGGTGCTTGCACAGGGGGGAGGTTGATGGAGTTGAAAGGAGAAACGTTGGCCAGTTCTGACTCCGTCTGATCTGAACGTTTGAGTACTACCAACTCCTTTTCCTTAAGGCGCTTCTTGATGGTTGCTAGGTTGGGGCGTTTGGCTGGTATACGGGAATCGGACTGAGAACTTGAGCCGAGAACTCCGCCCACATCACTTCCTGCCTCGTCAGCATCGGATATACTCTGACCGTTCCCAATGATCGATGCTTCAGAGGCATCCTTCTTCTGGGCCAACTTGTTCCTAATATGAGTCAACCTGGGTCTCTTCTGGGAGTCACTGGTCACTTGAGTGTCAGTGGAGCTACTGGAGTTTGATTCAGAGAAGCTGGTATCACCACTAGCCATGGCTGAAGCCTGAACACGAGGTGATGTGGTGTTGAAGGTAGCCTTAGGAATCCCACTTGCCTTGCTCGGTGATGTCATCCCTGCTAATCGATGTGCCTGGTGAGACAGCTGGCTAAGTGCACTCGATGTACCCATGTCTCTTTGCTCCGTGTTGGTGTTGGGGTTGGAGCTGGCTTCTTCTTGTGTTGTCACCACAACTGGCGCAGTGCTGGCCACTGACTGAGTATGCACTTGAGAGTCTTCAACCACATGGCGATTCACCAACTCGGGCACTGTTGGAAGATCTAAACTAGTGGTCGTGAAATTGCCGGTTTTGAAAGCGGGAATGGCGGCATCTGGCTGCCTCAAGTCTTGCCCAGTTGCAGAGTCCTCAGAGACCTCTGAATCATCTGCTGAGACAGTCGATGAAGAAGAGGTCATAGACATCTCCAACATTTTGGCTCTCTGCCTGATGCTGCTGCTTCTACCCACTGGCTTCTGAGGTTTAGGCGGATTAGCAGAAGTAGAGGGAGACCTCTGGTCATCATGGGTGGGCTCTGGCAAAGGATTGCTGGGATCATTATTGTACAGGGATGACTTGCGAATTGGAGCTGCTGGCTTTGGCTTTTTGAGTCTAGGGGAAGGCTGAGAACTTGTTGCGGAAAACTCTTTAGCAGAAGGAGGGGGCAAAGAAGAAGAGTCAGTGGATGACGAGGAAGAAGGAGAGGGTACAGAAAGAGGAGGCTGACTGGGCATCTCAGAAGATGATGAGGGAAGAATCAGCGGGGGAGGTGGGTTAGTCTTCTTGGTGGGCTTAGGAGAGACTTTAGGTAGTGCCGGTGTCCTGGACTCACTTGTATCTCGTGTCATTGCGGTTGTTGTTGCACCAATGTCAGCCTGACCTTCTTTGCCGTCTTTTTTGCGACTTTCAAATGGCGAGGAGTGAGAGCTGCCACTGGAAGCTGCTAGTGAAGTATGAGCAGGATCAAGCTCAAGGACCTCACCAATGTTCATGTAGTCAATGTCTTCCATGAAGTTTTTCACATTCTCATAATCACATTCACCATCAGAATCATCATTGTCAACCTTGCCATGGGCAGACACTTTCTCGGAAATATTTGTTGACTGGCAATCCATATCCCTGCCAGTAGTGTTGGCAACAGGTAAAGGGACATCTGATTCCTCCTGCCACACGCCGCCAAATTTGGGGTCAAAGTTGAGATAATCATGGTCAGATACTGACTCCATGCTAGAAATGACGCAACACACAAACAAACAGAACAAGACAGTGTTAAAGGAAGACGCATGTGATAAGGCAGAGGTAAAGATGGAAGCAGAATGAATGGGGTGGGGAAATTGTGAGGAATAAAAAAAAGTTTTCGTGAGGAAATTAATGTATTTGAATAATAAAAAAAATATCCTTGTATTGACTAATTCTAGTGAACTTTTAGTGTCAAAATATTAAACTTGCGCTCGCGGATGTAATTATTTTCTAATGCACTAAATTTAACCAAAAAAAAAAAAAAGCACTGCATTCAATTCAGTACTACAGGACATGCAATATGCACACCACAAACACCACATGTGAATTGCCTAAGGCATACCCAAGCTTACTCATCGATTAAACCAACCAGTAATTTTGAGTGCCCGTGGCACCATGTGCTCAGTGATGAAACTACAAAACAACAACCTAGACACAGTGCTAGGCCAGACATTTTCTCATTACCATGTTTGAACAACAGCACAGAGTGAGTAAGCTGAGGTTAGGGAAACTCACAAGCAATCAAGGACAGGCTGGTGGCAAAATATCCCCTGTGAGAAATTAGTAAAGAAACCAGCCTGAGGCATGGACACCAGTTTATTCATTTCCTGTTCTAGCTCGTGGCCTTTTTTTCCTTTTCCAGGAAGACAAAGGAATGAGGCTTACCAGTCAGGTGTCCTCACTCTACACCCACCCACTCATTCACACCAGCACTCCCTTATTTCCATGGCAATCACATTTCACACAGCATATTTGGTATAGAAACAGGATTTTCTCAGACGCAAGTCTTAAATTAACAAAAATTCCCATGAGGTAGTCAAATTGGCTTTTATTAAAAAAAAAAAAAAAAAAAAAAAAAAAAAAAAAAAAAAAAAAAAAGGGGGGGGGGGGGGGGGGGGGGGGAGGAATATGACATTAAATTATGCACTCCATCACTGGAAGAGAAATGTTTTGAGGTCTTGCTGCAAATTGATAAGATTTAAGCGGATACAAAATAAAGATTTGGGGATATTTGACATCTAAATTGTTATGGATTTTTACAATTGATAGCAATTTTTGGTAAATTTTTTTTGTTTTTTGGACTGTAATCAGCTAATGTTGATTTCGGCAATAATTAATTATGTAGAATCTAATAAAAATCCTTGCATGTGAATTGCATTAGCATTAGATAGTAATAAATTAACACTGTGAGATGGTATTCATATTCATAACTGGCTCTTTTATGCTACCATTCTTCAATACATGCTTAGTACATAAATCCTGGGAAACTAGCGGGAAATGGTGTGGCCATGGCTACAATACGAAACTTGTAACGTACAGTTTGTGCATGTCATTAACTATTTTGTAAATCTTTGGATAAAGTAGTATTGCAAGCTGTCCTTTGTACCCTAGTTCCCTGAGGGTTAGCAGAATCATCATATTATTCTTAAAGGTGCTTTGTTACGAACTTGTTGTTGATATTAAGTGAGAATTTACAAAAACTATCAAGTAATTGTGCACTGTGATAGATAGATTAATCACGTTTTAAAAAACATTAGGTCACCATATGAACATACTTACCTATCATCTGAATAGACACTAGCAGCATCTTCTTCTGCATTACCATTGCTTCCTTTCACTCTCCTATTGACGCTTTCTTCATGCCGAACCTCCTTTTCTCCTCTCTCGACCAGTTTCTCGCCGCTCTGGTCAGCCATTACCTCGCTCTCAACTTCTTCCTCCTGTTTTAAGCTGCCATTCTTGTTCGCCTTTGACAGTGACTCGAAAATGTGATAGCCTTCCGGAACTTGCCCAGACTTGGCTGGCACGACTGTGGGTGTGGCAGAGGCAGGAGCAGGAGGAGATAGAGAGCCGATCGCATCGGTGGCGATGGTATGGGTGGTGCCACGCCCATTTCTGGCAGTTTCTGCTGGCGGACTGGAAACAGTGGGAGTGTTGCCGCCGGTGCTGCTATCAGCTTCCTTAGGATCAGGAGTTGGGTCATGCTGGGACTTCTTCCTGGCTCGTGGAGCATGTGCGAACTCACTCACATAGGATACAATCCACCTAATGGGAATGAATTACAACAGCCACAGGCAATATTACTCCAAGGAAGACCTTTCACTACACACATTTTAATTATTATTTTTTCTTAATTAAATACTATTTCTTCGTCTCGCTGTCACCATTCACTTCCTGAAAAGAGCCCAACCTAAGGCACTCAGACCAAGTTCTCATGGCAACCCATACAAAAACCACTACACTAAAAAGTCTAAGCTTCAACCCACCCACCTCTTATTTCTCATACTTTATATGGTAAACAGAAGACCACAGCACTGAACTTACTGAGCATGTCTTGCCGACTGACAGTCTTGTACACACACACACACACACACACACACAAGCTACATGGACATATCAGATGATTTGCTATGGCCTACGTTATATACACAAGTGCACATACACACACACATACACACATATACATACACACACACCTAAACTTGGAAACACGATCAACAACATTTTCCTTTTTGTTTTATCAAAACAGTTCTCTTGGTACGTCAGGCTTCCAATAACAACCTGTCGTTGCCATGAACAACAATAATCCATGACACTTAGCAGCACGTCATGTGTATCACTATGACAACACCTAATCAGAGAACATGTGTTGTTGGCACATCTTCATAGCAAGATCGCCTAATTAGTGACTGGAAAACTCTAAAAATATCTCGTGTTGGCATTCTTTGATGCAATATTCTTTTCAAGAGGACCAAAGAAACTGAACAAATTCCAATTCTCAAGAAGGTAAGAGAGAAGAAAAATATAAACCAGAGTATTTACCTTTTTAGGCTAAAAAATGATCACATATTTCCAACTTGAATGTTAACTTAATAGATTTGGGACTACAATTGATATGTACTTGTATGCTGAAGGATTTTTACAATTACAGGAAGTTGAAGTTGAGACATCAATGCCAGAGAGGCTGGGGAAAGGACCCCAATAACAAGTTGTGTATAATAAAGCAAAATAAATAAATAATAATAATAATATTAACTGACCTAAATGAATAGTGGCAAGCTGATAATACAAGCATGCACTGCCTTCTCAAAGATATAACAATTGTTATGTACCATAGTCAAGGACCCAGTGCTAACAGCTATCAAAGCTGACTTCTCAGTGATGAAACTTTAATCTGTGGGGGGAGGGGAGGGGAGTGTCACTTCATAGTTTTTGACATAATGTACTTCAAGGAGAGGACAGTTACCAAAAAAAAAAAGAAGCCCATGTGAAGGACAGGAAGCTAGAGAAGGAAGTAAATGGAAACAGAGACTGCTAGTCAGGTTTAATTACTTCATCAACCTCCTTCCTAATAGATAGGATAGTAGATTTTTGTCTCTGGTCACACTCACACTATGAATCCACTTACACAGCTATGTTCTTTTAAAAAAAATTTAAAAAAAGAGAGAGAGAGAGAGAGTGATATACAAAATAAAAGTTAAAAATCAAATAACTAAAGTAAAATAAATGCATTTACACATTTGGTGTGCACTCTAACAACACAATACTTATATAATAGTTAGGCACAGCCTGTGAGGGAAGTACTGTGTTTAGGGTCCATCAGGACGCTATATCCCAAGGGGTTTGGAACCCTACAACGGTAGTCCACGACGGTTAATTTCCTCTATCACAACACAAAGAAACTACACCAGCTACATGTGTTCCATTAATTTATATGTAATACCACTAACACATGCACTGCTCCAAAATTAGATTGATCTCCCCGATATTATAATCAACTGAGGCTTTCCCAATGTGGACTTCTCCACTTCACAAACATAATCTCTCCCATTCAGTTTAGCATCCAATGGTACACAACACAACAGTTTATATAAACACTGCACATCTTGCATCTACTGGCCACAGAGGCTTCCAGGAACACCCAACACACGTATCCCTCACTTAACTGAATACCTAACAAGTAACTATTGACTTGGGCTGGACTTGTCAGCTGATATGAAAATGCCAATGGAATTGATTGGTGACAGAAACATTAGGAAACTTCCAACCCAAGGGGCATTTTAATAATCCTAGGGTGCCAAAGGCTTAGTTATCTGTTCCGAAAAAAATAAATTAAAAAATACACGGTATGATCAGGGTTTCATCTAGGATTTTTTTCTTGGTGGGGAAGTTGAAGGAGGGTAGGGGTTGTCATGTATAATATACCAGTAGATACAATTTTGGACTTACACTCTACACCTAATCTTTGCAACAAGCTTTAAGGGGGGAAGGGAGCTTCCCCTGAACCCCCCCCCCCCCCCCCCCCCCTTCCTCTTAGGGTAATAGCTAAACCCCTTAACTCAACAGCCACTTTATTGAAATTACATTTAATTCACAGCAAGCTGTAATAACAGTATACCTCCTCCATAAATTCTCAGAATTCCTAATAAAGAACTTGGGGTGGGTAAAAACATCAATTCATTGGGGAACAAAAAATAAAGAGAGAAAAAAATTGAACTCAGTAGTTCAAGTACACATTCTTTCTTATCAATCAAACATAGTATTATTAATAACTGTAACAGTCAGATGTAATATTTCTAATAAAAGGTTCAGTGATAGCGATTATTATTTAAAGATTATCTGTTGTTTGTTTAAACTGCATATTATAACATAATACATGCAGCAAAGAATGCATTGGCATTTCAAATATCTAGCAGTATGGAGCAGAACGGTAAACACACAGCTATAGTAATAATAGTAGTAGCTAATTTTACCTGACTTCACATAGAAACACGTTAATCAGTATGGGGCAACAGAGACAAGTTAGAGCAGTTAAACTATTAGAGATAACAGCACCATGCCCCATTAATAATCTACATGATAGTGCGACTCACAAGCACAACAATAGTGTAAGCTCACATCTACCTCCACTTGCGCAGTTCATGCAGACGAGTTCTAGAGTGTCATGTATATACACACATGTGTATTAGTGGGCATATGTTTGTGAAGATCCTGTAAAACTAACAAGTGTTGACACTGTACGAGTAAGGATCATTAACGTAGGTATGAAACTGGTGCTTTGGACATGGCTATACAGCAGAGGGCGTATAAACTATGCCCTTAAAAGCAAACTTGACACCACATTTATCTGAAGTAACCATGCATAGTGGCATAGTGTAGACTTGACTATTCCTGCATATGTGAATGTGTATGTATATGTGACTCCTACCATCATGTAGACTTGACTATTGCTACACATGTGACTCCTGTCACATCGTGCAGACTATACTATTGCTACACATGCAAGTATGTAGCTATGCAATCACATCCAGGTTGTACAATATAAACATTTTTTTTTGTGTGTGGCCTTTCTTAGTTTACATCCCAAATAAGGCATCAAGAAATAAACTCAAATCATTGTGGTATTCCCCTTCTACTTAGAAAAAAGAAAGAAAGAAAGAAAAAAGAACTCAAGACAATGTATCCCTCTTTAAAAACAGTGTTGTGGAATATTCGGTCTATATAATGTTGACCATAATCCCACTTCTACAATAGCTAAGGATGCTCTTCATGGTACTGGAATTTCATTTATACAACATCTCACTGACCCATCTGAAGGAGATGATCGTAATGTGGTGGTCATCAAGCAATCATCTTCTTCCACAAAGTCAATAGCTCCTCTGCCAACAAACTACACAAATGTCCCACCAGCTGTGCTGAAGACCAAAGAGTTCACTGTGCCTTCTGTCCAAGGTCTTGTGAAACCTGCTGACTCTACAACTTTTGCACATGCTAAAAAGGACGAGTTGAGGTGGCTAAACAAAGTGATGGAAGCTCTGCCAAAAGAACATTTAGATAAGATGGAATGGGTATCTTGGTCTGCATATCATGCTGATATCCAAAACACGGTGATCCCAGCTGCTGCAATCAATGCTCTATTGCCACTTTTCTTGGACAGTGCGCACTCAGTGGCCATGATAAAACATTCCATGAATATGGTCCGAGCTGCTGTTGAACACCTTAATCCAGGTCAAGTCCCTGTTCTTGCAGCTGATCAGCCATTGTATGCCCTAGCCAAGCAAATCCAATGGAGCTGGCCTTCTACCTTGGGAGAGGACAAATTTGTGGTGATGTTTGGTGGTTTACACTCGAGATGGCTACCTTGAAGGTATAATTATATTACATAGGTAGATAAGTTTGGCAGTATACATACCAAGATGGCATTTAATCCAAGATGGCATTTAATCCAAGATGGCATTTAATTAATTCACAGGTACTGGGAGACTGGCTAGAAGATAGTGGCTGGACAAGTGCTCTAGTGCAGGCCAACATTGCTGGTACTGGTACAGCAGACTCCTTTATCAAGGCAAGTCACGTGACAAAAACTCGGCATGATCACCAAGTCACAGGTGCAAGTCTCCACACACTGTTGCACAGGGCATACACTGCGTACACATCAGAAGCTATTCAGGCAGGGACAGAAGTTCTTTCATTGGAAAGATGGTGTGAAGTGCGTGCACAGGAGAGTGTCCAGTTCAGCCACTGGTTGACAACACTGTCACTAGAGATCACTTTATTGTTGTTCATCAGATCTCTTCGGGAAGGCAATTTCCATGGCTCTACATGGAATGGCTAACAGAGTGTACTGTGCCTATTACAGAAGTCCTGCCCAAAAACAAGCTTGCACTGTTCAGTTCACCACCAATCAAGTGTCCTTCAAAGCAGAAGATGCAAGTTTCTGCATTGAAAAGTGACTGCAATCTTTTCTCCCGGCTGTATATTTCATGTCAAACGAGGGATGGTGACCTTGCTACCTTCTTCTGGGAGGCAAACTTCGACTTGGTATGAAAGCAGACCTCCTCCATTGTCTTCAGTTGAAAGAAATTGAAACTAACACCCCTAGCTGTAGCCAACTACCACCTTGCTAAACATGTGACTGCACTTAAAAAAAAAACAACATTTATGACATTTATGGAAATTGTTGATGTCTAGAGGTCACTAAAGGTCAAATCGGAGGTGGCTCCATTTCTTAAAATAATTACTATGATATGAAGAAACTGTACCAAGTTTCATGCTTTTATCACAAAATGCACAATTATGTACCAAATCTGCTCTACTACTACACTGGTTGCCATGGATAAGAATGCTATAAATAACACTTTTAACTTGCACATGATTCAATATGAAACTACATTCAACAGTTTATATTTTGTTTGGACTTTAGTTGGTTTAGCCTTTGAAAAAACCATGCACACATAATGGCTATTCTAAACAGCAGTCACATGGATGAAAACTTAAAACTCAAGAACATACAGCCAGTGTAAAGAAAGCTTTTAGTCTAGATAATTTAGTTGATGTTAACAAGGTTTCTATTTCAATTGTATTATTATTTACATTATAACCTCCACTATACTATTAATCAATCTCAAAAACGACATTCCACTTTATTATTGTTCTTTTTTTTTTCCTTTTTTTTGTGGTCACTGTGATCCCACAATCACTCCAGGATACTACAGGGAGTTCGACTAGATCAACAGAAGCTATATGAAGTATCTCTATGTAAAACAACACAGTACTAAATTATCACCTAAACTGGTACACCAACAACAGGGACGAACATAACAACAAACCCAAAACTATTCGCAGGTCTATGCAAGGTCAATGGCAACAAGGACCAGAAAGGAAGTGAAATAAACAATTATTATCATTATCCACCCGGGTGGCTCTGATGGACCTCATCTAGCAAACAGGTGGGCAGGCTGCATAGACTTGAGAATTATCACAACACAGCCAAATAATTGAGCAGATACATGAATGGGGGCGAGAACTGATAGAAGTCTTCAATCTGATATACAAGAGAAAGTCCCAAAAATGCATTTAAAAAATAACATAGCATAACATCCACACAGGCTGTGTGCTAACGCTATGTGTAAATTACTGAAATAAAAACGAAGGAAGTTTTTATGATATCTAGATTAAGCTTAGTCTTCAATTCAAGCAACAGCAAAGACAGTAATTATACATCAACTTTCTTGTGCGTGCAAGTGTATTTGTTTGTGGGTGTGTGTGTGTGTGTTGATAAAAACGAATGTGCTAGTCTGCCTCCAGCAAAATAGAGCGAACATTTACTGACAAGTTCAGGCATGATGAACACATTTCGGAGAGTTCAATAGTTGCAGGTTAGCAAGTCTTTCCAGTGGTCTGCCTATCAATCCCCATCATCTGGTACTCTACTCTCTCTAACTTCCCTCAGAGGAAGACCCACACACCACCATGGTTGGTCAACTAGCTGTAGATTAGATTGGTTAAGAGGTGCATTGAAGGTCTTAAGCAACTGATGATATGTTTGAAATGCCCACACGATCTTGATAAAGTGGTGAAATGACTTGGTAATTAAAATAAAAGGGGGGAGGGGCAGAGGTTGATAATTAATTTCTCCTGGACTCTTCACAAGCTTCACATCACACCGTTGGTTTCTCCTCACCTCTAATTTTCAGAAACTCAACAAAATTAAATAAAGTTCCTCTCCCTAAATAAAGCCAGAGAGGATTAATGTACGCATGGAGCAATATATTGGCCAAGCCCATACTGTACACATGTAGGGTGACATTCTTAATTAGTCTATCCTAGACAAAACTAGAACCTCCATAGTTGTGGCTCAAACATTCAACTATAATGTCTGAAAAGACAAACAACCCAACAACCACATTCCCTACATTCTGTGTCACAAGCCTTGCCGGTCCCAAAATGTCACAATTATTTTTAATTTGAGATGCAATAAGACATGTGACTAAAGTGCTGCCATGGCGCTCACACATGATTTGCCATAAACAAGTGACATGCCGTACACATGACACATGTCATTTCAACTCTCAATTGACAAATGTCACCAGCTGGTGAAGGGCAAACTAAAAAAAAAAAAAAAAAAAGAAAGAAAGAAAGAAGAAAAAAGTTCTACTTTATGGGTGGAGATGTTGACAATGTGTGGCAGAAGGAAAAAGAGAGGTCATGAACAAGGCTAGTATGGGGGTTACTGTGGCAACCTAAAGCACCTACTTCATTGGTAAGGCAAAAATGTCTTGTCTCTTATGTCAACACTTACTTCCCTATGCACACACCATTAAAGACAACACACGAAGCGTTTGATAAAATGTTCTGACATCAAACTAACACTGCAATATAGTAACATTACAAGACAAATAACAGCATATTTAAAAACTGGAGAATGGCAAACCTTGGTCTAGTCATCATTGTTTGCGTCATGTGCAAAAAGTGAGAATTTAAATTGCTTGTAAAACTTCACTGATTATTAGGAACACAAGTTTCCCAGTATTTTGCTATGTGGTCATGCCTATCTAGTTAGTCCAACTATTAACAATAAACTAAGGCCAGATCAAGCCACATATACATATATAACATAGATATACACTGCCTAGTCTCTCATTAATGATTGATTATACAGTTAGGGGCAACTCAATACAAACGACAATTCAAGGGCTTCTGATATTGACATTTTTGTCCTTAACATGGTACCCGCAATGAATTTTTGAAATAATGCCAGAGGGAGTAATTTCCACCATATCGACAGGTTCGTGCTCATGTCTGGTCTAACTGACACCCAACACTATTCCTCAGAACAGTAAAACCAAATTCATACAAATTATAGATAAACCCCAAATTAAACACTAATTCAAACCTGGCCTTGCACACTTTAAACAATAAATAACAAAACGATCCCAGTTTGAAAATAAACAAATTAATTTATTAACCTCATAGCAAACGACCAAAACCAAACAAACCCTTACCTCCTCATCTCAACTTTGAATGCTTCGATGTCCTTCCTTTGATCCACAAAGTCTTCTAAATACTCGGTGTGCATGTCCGGGTCATCTGTAACGCCAGCGTAGCGTTCCTCCACTTTGCTATTGTATAGCTCCAGTACATGTAAGGCAAACATGCAGCCTGTTTTATAGCTGCCAATCCACCGGGCACACTCCTTGAACTCTTCAGAAAGCTGCACCGACATCAACCTTTCATCGTAGTTGGTGACTCTCTTACGCACATACGACTTGAACGCCGCTTTAGCGGAGGTCCTCCTAAAGAGCACATGCTGGGCAGCGTCATGGTATCGCGTTACTTGATCAGATAGACCAGAAACTTTCTTTGAGATCACAATCAGTGCCAAAACACGAAGCACCTCTTCCATGTTTAAGTCATCCAGAGCGGAGCACTCCACCAAATGGGTACGGTACTTCTTCCGCAATTCGTAAGCCTTCTCAAGAGAGGGCATGGAGTACTTGTCTCGTTTGGTGACGGCAATGATGAATTTCTTCTTGTGCTTGTCGAGGTAACTAAGGATAGGGTCTACCCTCTTGCACTGGGCAGCGAGGGCCTTCCCACTCACTGATACGTCGAATACCACTACAAAGCCTCGCGGCAGCCTGGTGATGCCTGAGGGGTAGTTTGCCACCGTGTGTCCAGCTGGAATGCCTGTCACGATGGAGTCTCTCGAGTGATACGAGATTTTGCCGGTGGATTCGATAGGCCCAGCAATTCTCTTCACGTAACAGTCGACATTGTCCGGTTTAGTCACTGAATGATTGAACGGAAGAGATGTGACATCTTGATAGAACACAGTCTGCTCAATTATGTGAAACTTGACCTTGCAGTCTCCATTTCTGACGGGGAAGAACTTCATTGGAGAGCCCCAGTAGACAAAGTGATTGCTGTTGATTGCACGGCTCTCAAACTCATGCAGGGCAAACAGGGATGGGTGATCATCCACATAGTTGTCGTACTCGGGGTAGGCAAGCCTAAAGCACAGGCAAGACTTCCCAATGCCTGGCCTGGTGCCAAACAGCTCCTTGTAGTTGTTAGTGAGACCAACCACACATGCAACCAGTTCATAGGACATGGTTATTCTAGAACTGACTCCTACAAAAGCTGGTCAAATTAATACAGCTCGATTAGCCGGTGGAAACTGCTCAGTTTCTTCCTGCAGCGATCTAAAGGCACCAGCCTCAAGCTAGCATTGAAACAGAAAGTTTCAAGTATATACACTTTTCCGTCGTGCAAAATCAACTTGCAGGAAAGAAGAAGGGGGACAGCTGGTCGCAAAGGATCCGCACGATCTAGCGCAAGCTTCAGTCGCAACAAGCCTGTATTTAAACTGCTCCTCAAACGAACTACCCCGACCAATTTATATTCATCAACAAAAAACTTGTCAGCGTGCATGCGCACCAGTGCATAACTGTTCTCATTGAACGCAGAAAAAAATTGTTGGCTCAAAATTAGATTTTAATAATCATGAATTAAATGTAATAATATTGACAATTCAAGAATTAATGGTAAGAATTGAAGCCAAACCCACCCTAAATGTGTTACAATAAGGTGAAAGAAAATAAACAAATCAAATGTATCCCAGAGAATTCATTAGTGATAAAGACAAAAAAAGTCACAAAAGTGGGAAAACACTTCTGAAAGCTTGAACCTCAGGATACATCTACAAAAATAAGAATAGCTATTATAATAGAACATCAAAAACCATTATATTAAACTTACAGCTAAAAGTTGAACCAGCAAGTCTTCGCTCTATTTGATCATGACTGAATTTGACAAAGGTGTCATATTGCTCTAAATTGTTAGGCAAGATTATAAATAAATATTTAAGTAAAACTACAACTGAACATACCAGCTAGCTTTGCGGTGAGAACTTTGTCATACTCACTTCTTACCAACGCTTCTCGTTCTTTTATCATTCGTTTGCAAACAATGGTTACCTACAAAACAATAAAGACAATTATAATTACATATCACCGACTTCATTTAAAAACTTATTCTACTTGTTAATTATGAAGGAAAAAATACCTGCTTAAGAGTGAACAGAGGTTGATCTTTCACACTGGAAGAGGCCAAGGAACTGATAGGAACACTAGCCGTCGGCTGACTGTCAATAGGAAGGTCGTCACCAACTGCCGACTTGCGACGATGTAATCTTTTTAATTCCATTTCAACCTTTTTTTCAAGTTGGGCTGCAAGTTTTCCTGTACAAAAATAATTCTATATAATGCCCACTGACATTTCTTTCATTACTGCCTAGGAACTCGACATAGAGTACAATAGCTTAGAGATTTCCATGACTAAACAGTTACCTGTTTCATTTAGAGGTGGTGTAGCACTTTCAAAAGGAGAAATACGGGAAGGCACGGAGGGGATAGAATACTGATCAACATCCAACTTTCTTTTAGCTCTCTTGCTACTCCTAAAGTTCACTGGAGACCCACATAAACCATGGCGATGACTAACAGGAGCCGAAGATATTCTTTCACTAGCTTGGATGTCATGTTGGCCTACTCTTCCGGGAGGAGTTGTCGGGAATAGACTTACTCCGCACCTTTTCTTCGCTACTGGTTCGTGGTCCATCATGTGAGGGCTCCCCAACACCTCTAATGGCCTTTTCAGCGTAACACAAGTCATTCTGTTAGTCGCAGTGAAGGTCAGAGAAACGAAACTTTGGGGACAACCACTCTACATCAATCCCATCCCACAGTTGCGGTGTTGCGTTTCAAATTAAATGTGACGTCATCAAGTGTGTCGTTACAAGAAACTCACGTGATTAACGACGTTTTACCAGTTTAAATGATGGGTAATCATAGTATTTTATTGTTTACTTTATTACTGCTACTTTTACATTAATTGAACAGTAGATGATAGGGTAAAAGTTACAAGTGATCGGGTTGCCTACAAGTTCTCATCCAAAAGCTCCAATAAATCCTCTTCTGAAGTGGAAACTAGGAGTGAAAAATTGTAGGTAAAATGTCATCAAATATAAAATTGGCATACCTTTTTTAGTTGAGGAAAAGTCTTGAGCAATTTTTGCCAGCATGCCATGAGATTTCTATATACAACGTACAAATCAAGCATAATACTTTGAAGGAATAAATTTGCTTCAAAGTATTATGCTTGATATAACTGTTCAATAATGTCAACCAGTTTCATACCGAAGTAGTATCTAGACGAATAATTTCAGGATTACTCATGGCTGATTTCCTACACAAACACACATCGACAGAGTAATACAAAAACATTACTTACTTCCATATACCTTGTGTAACACAAGTCATTCTCAATGTACTCAATTCATGAACCACAATCACACTTCACAAACCACAATAATAGCAAATGCATAGCGTAAAATTAGGAAGATTCATTTACAATTTTTTAATGAACTTCAGCTTACACATGGAAAGACTAACTCTGTTGAATCATGCGCAACTGATTCTCTCATTTTTATACTAAAAATTTGTGTATCACCCCTCCCTCCCAACCAAAAATAAATAAATATGTGTATTTAAAATAAAATAATAAATAAATAATTATAGTCACTGTTTGCAATGGACTATTCCACAGCTGAAATCATCTTTTATAATGCATGAAATGTTAACTGGCACATATGAGTAGCTATATGTGTGAGTATGTTCCAAGCATGTCGAGGCACACAAGTGATAACATGAACATCATCATTGTTGTCCCTTTACACAGAGATTACACATGTATGTAGAAATGACTATTCACATTGCAAAATCAGCTAATGGCGCCTAGTACTTGACCTGTGCTCATGTAATCCACATAATAGACGTAAGTAGATGTTGTATGTGTGTTAGATATGTGTATGTATGTGTAGAATCACAAAGCGAAATATGCAGTTCATACGATTTTCTTCTTCTTCTAAGGAATAGAGTTTTGGTAAGTCAACACACACTATAGTGTCCCTGCCGCCTTGAGGGCAGCAATACTATATGTGGTGTACCATTGTTATCAACATTACCTGTAGTCAGACATGTACCAGCCATGCTGATATAATTAGCCAACAAAAAGAATTTTGTATGTGTTACGTTAATGCTGAAAATAACTGAGTTCTCGTGGATGATGAACAATGAAACAACGTCTTCTTAGAAGAGGTCACCAAATTTGGCACTACTTTGTGTTGCTGGTGCTGAATACTCTGGACAGAGTAGCAAATTATAAGGTAAGTAAAGAACAAGTTTCTAGGGGCAGAGCAGTAAGAAGACCTCTAACACTACCAATCAGGTCTTTCATTTAAAAAAGCACGAGAAGAAGTTTGCTGTATGTAGTGCCAGCATTAAGCACCCTGCTAGGGACCCCTAGCCCCTAAAAAAACAAAAGTTCCATTTCTCAGGTTCTAAATAGCACCCTCACCAATGACGCTAATAGCCTAGGGCATTCAGGGCCCTATTTTTTTAAGAGGAAGTGCCTAACTATAATATATGTACTGACTAAGTTTTATGCCACCTTATGTTATCTGGAAGTTTCTGGGGTTGAACTAATTTCTGCCATTGCTATGGATAGTGTACTTATCATGTAATGACAAAAATGACACTGAAGAAGGTCTATTGGCTATAGTTAATTGTAATTTAAAATAAAATTTAAGCTTCAAAGATACTGGCAAGTAAAATCAGGATCTATTGGCTCCACTAATTGAACATTAATCTACATAAGATACTAGCCAATATACCCTGTTGCAGAAGATCCCACTGCAGCTATGTTTTCCTCCTCCTCATCTTCTTCATCAGAAAACAGAGTCAACTTGAATGTTTGGGAGCCTAGCAGAACCATAAACAGTAGCAAATAGTCAATAGCCACAGCAAATTTTAATACATAATAATTCCTTTTATAATACAAAACTTACAATTTGCATGAAAAATAAGTAGAGAGAGAGAGAGAGAGGGAGAGGGAGGGAGAAAGAGAGAGAGAAGGCACTAAGTTCCACCACCTCGGCCTGGCTTTTTTGGCAGCCGTCAACCTTTCCCCCCGTTAATTATTTTCCCTGCTGACTTTTAACTGAGAAGGCTCAACAAGAAAGTTTCTCACAATAATAGTCTAGAAATTGTGGTGGGATGACATTCGACATTTACAAGACATTTCCCTTGTCCATTTTCAGTAAAACTGAGTCAACAACAGCCAAGAAGTATCAGAATAGTACATACACAATGGTGGATGTAAAATAACAAGCAAAGAATTCACCACAAATTTACACAAGTGCTCTGTATTATAAACACACTAGTCTTAGGAATGTGAAGTAGCTGTTCCAGAATAGTAAGCTCCGGTACAACAGCTGCCTCCAGTTCCTCTTCCAATGGCTTGACATTTGTCTCCCCTTTTCCAGCACCTTCCTTCACATCCAACTTCTCCAATGGAGGTGTGCTAGTTGTAGACTTGGATCTACTTGATGCATACCTGTATGCAAGACAAAAAAACAAAACAAAAACAACAACAACAACAACAAAAAACAAACAAACAGATACAGCATGAATTAAATGAAGCTGCAAACCCTAAGCGCTATTATACATTAGCTAGCTATTACAAAATCATCTCAGACCAAAAGAATAATTTATTGGCTATTTTAATCAGGTATCAATTTAGCTCAAGCAATTAAAACGGTACATGTAAACACTGTCTTCATAAGAGAAGAAGCTAAACAGGCCAGAGACATTCACCAGTATATATTTTCAATGCAAAACTCCACTTCCAGCACTCCGTTAACTTCCCAGCATAAAGCAAAAGTGCTGCGGGCAGCAAGAAATTATTTGCTCATGTGGTTATAACGTGATGATAGGGGATGTTACCCACATGAAGTTGTCAGCTCCAAGTTTCTCAAAAATCAGCCCAAAATAAAAAAAAATGAAGCACAATAAAAGGCCTTACATCGTTGTTCCGAGTAAGTTCATACCTAAATCAACGGTTAATTGTCAGTAATCTTCAAAATCAGAGCAGCATGAGAAACAGACAGACAGGATGACTACTATAAGCCTCTAGTGCTGAGGGTTAATAAAGGTAGCTATTGTGAACTTACAATATCTAGGTTTTGCACAATTCTTTGTTTGACAATCTAATTTGTAACAAATGAATATAACATCATCCTAAGTAAATAAGAAATGGAAAAAAAGAAAAAAAGAAAAAAAAAGAAGCTAAATGCAGGAAAGTTTTTAGTGAGAAGAGACAACTAATGCAGGGAATTTAGCATCACAGTTATGTCAAATTTGGAAGAATTTAACAAATAAAATAGCAATTCAAGTTATTAAAACCTCAATTATGACTCTAGCTTGCCTTCTTTCTTTCTTTCTTATTTTGTTTGGAGGATGCTATATAAGTATTTTAGTTATTTTTTGCTCCCGTTATCGTTTGAATTAAGTTACATTAATTCCAATATGTGGGGGTTAGATACGTACATGTTCTGGCCCAAAGTAGTGACTCTATCTCCACGAAGAGCCCAGGAACCTGGCACCTCACTCTCCTTAAACTCAACAGGTGTTGTAAAAAAAGATTTGGTTGTGACATTACCATGTTCATCATAGTGCCTGTAAGGATGCAAACAAAACCAATATACACCAAACTATTAGATATCACCACAATAACTCGGCCAGGTAAGTCTTCACACACCAAAAATTCTGCTATTATATTGTTTTGCTTCATTACAAACCTCACAGTTCCGGGTACTTCAAATCCATTAGGAACACAACCTCCAGCTGGTATGCAAAATTGTCCATCAAGGTTCTGGGTACCACTTTTAAGAAAAATGGAAACCTGGAAATAAGGAGAAAAGAGTTAGAAGTAGGAGGGGTATCAGAAGATGCTTCTCCCTATTCAATTCTAATAATAAAAACAAAACAAAAAAGAAACAACAAAAACACTTACTCTCTTATGGGTGTCTTGAAATACTGACATGAGTGTACATTGCAGCAAAAAAAAATCTGACAAGGTAAATCTGTTGAAGCACTGCAAGACAAACAAATTTTGTTGCAATTATGCTTGAATAAAATACTGTATTCAATGCCAACTAAATGTCTTACATCCACCAGAGTTTTGGTGGCAGAATCTAGCAGGGAGATGTGATGCTCAGATTCGCCTACTAGATTACGGATAGTATCAATGTGATTGAGGGTCACTAAAATCACATCTTCACCACGACGACACATAAGGAACTAAAAAATTAAATTAAAAAAAACTCCACTGATACACGAGAAAAATAATAGTAAAACAACAACAACAACAACGAAAAACAACAACATCAACAACAACAAAAAAAAACTCCACAAACCTGGTATTTGACTGCCATTACCATCAAATCACATAGCTACACAGAATGACACAAAAACAACAACAACAGTAACTGGAATTAACTCATTTGGATTATGTAAGCGTACCTTCTCCATGGCTGAAGAGTTTAGTTTCATGATGGATGCATGAGCCAGTCTAGTGAAGACGATCCTGAGTGACTTCATGCTCAGTACTCGCTGTGGCCTAAACAACTCCTGTATGCAATTGGAATCAAACATCTGGCTCACTATGTCTTGAACCACTGCAAGAGAAAACAATTTTTTTGTGGCTATGTAAAGAAAAATGTTTCTCAAGCCCAATTTTTAGTTTAAATTATTGGCTGAGAAATAACAATTTAAAATACTGCTGCTATTTATTTTTTATACTGCAATATGTCCAACTTATATAACCCCTGGAAAAAGACTTTAGCAAAAAAATGAATTGTTGGGTTAAGAATAATAAATCATGACAGAAAAAATATAGCTGTAAATTAGTAATTGAGCTATGAATGACAAATCATTGAAAGAGGGACATTTCATTGGTGTCCCATTTTTGTGCTGGATGCAAAAAACAACAAAAAGCAAAATAAGAGAGGGGGTACAATCCGACAACTCACAACTCTCCCCCCCCCCCCCCCACACACAATTGCAAATTTAGTGCATTGCTTTGGAAGTTATGTACTGAAGACCAATCAAAAACAAAAAAGTGAAAATCAAAACAATTATCATCAACAAAGGCAGCAGATATTTTCAATACAAATGTGAGAAATATTTTAAACACTACACTTGACATTGATTATAATTGGAAAATTTTCACTCTAAGCTTAATTGTGCGACATTAGAAATTTCAATAAGGATACCAACTAGTTGACATGGCTGCAAGCATGTGGCATGAGAAAGAAAACAGTGATAATTAGGTGACATGGGAAATTGTCACTATATTTAAAAAAAAACTATTGTTTTAGATGAGGCATGAAAATACACGTATATCACCTATCTATAGCTTGTATGGATACCTAACAATTGCTATTATGCAAATTCAGGATTTGGTAGATTGTAATACCCCAAGTTGATTTAGCTACAAGTCAAATTTACAAACCTTGTTGAGCCTTGGTCTGAGAAACATCTTGAGCTCTTAGCCTTTGATCCAAAATATAAAGCATTTCGCCTCCAAGATTAATGAATAATACCGGCAAAGTATGTAGAGACATCGTGGCTACCCGGTGGTTTCCACAGCTATTGAAACACCTAGGCAAGGAACTGAAGAGCGCAGGTAAGCCACGTTCTCTGCAGGAACAGCCTGCGTCCTGCACTTCGCAGAGCGTGCGTACTTAGAGTGAGTTACGGAGAGTGTGTATTGTAAGTAATAAGACCAGGGGGCCAGGCGAGCGCGTAGTTTTTCGATTCGATTTTTCCCGCTGCACTAAACTTTCCCGTTAATTAGAGAGAACAGTGAAACCACGCCTCTTGTCACGCCCATATTATTGGGATCCACCTAACCAAACCTTTTTAACTTCACTTTCCTCCTGCATGCAGTTGTACATCTCTTCTTGTGGATAGCAGGACTAAGCTGAATCTTCTACGGGTGTGGCTGAATTAACACTGAGCACGTATAATCCGGTGACACTCTAACTATCCTATCCCAGAGCAATATGTTGGTGTGTCCTGTGTGCAAACTGGAATATACGACTAAAGGGGACCAGCAACCTAGGTTTCTAGTCACTTGTGGGCACACTTTCTGTAGAAAATGTTTGGACTCGCAACAGGCAGAAGGGGACAAGGTAACCTGCCCTCAGTGCTCCATTGTATCCAAAGATCCTCATGTCCCCAACATAGCAATCATGAACTATGTGGAAGCACAGGGCTCTCAGCCACCCCCTACTATCCACCATGTTCCAGCACCTATTAAAGCTCTTTGCCAAGACTGCAAGAAAGACATAGCTACACTCATATGCTTTCAGTGCTTGGTTTCTGGTTTCAAGTTTTGCAAAAATTGCTGTGAAAGAGAACACAACCGTTCATTTGGTCCGGTAAAAGATCACAGTCCAAAAGACATTGAGAAAGTACGAATTTCTACACCAGTTCCTACCTGTGAGGATCATCCTGGAAAACCTTGTTTGTTTTTCTCATTCAAGGTTTGCAAATTTTATTTTTTATTGGCTTTAGTTATTTCATACTTTTCTGTCTGTCAGGTGAATTCCTTTGCCTGTGAGCTATGTGGTGAGGTTCGCAATTTTGCAGAGGACGATTATATTCCTATTGAGCGGGCGGTATCAAAAATTAGGGAAGAAGTGCCGAGTCTTGTAGAGCTGCTGAGGAATCGTGTGGATATCATGTCTCGAACACGCTCAGATTTAGATGCCCTTCTTGGGAAAGTTGATCAGGAGAAGGTAGAGTAATTTTCTTAATTTAATATATTATGCATGACATCATTTCCATGTATAGCAATCTGTCCATGCATCATGTGTGCTTTCTGTGGTATCAGATTACTGTTATATGCAAGGCAGTTTCCTTTTTCATGATATTGTTTTATGGTTGTTACACCATGCTAATTTTATGAGTATGTTTGGGCATGATCAGTCTAGCCCTTTCTTGTGAGCATGCAGGTTTGCTTATGATGTAGCATAACGTGCACTCTATTACTAATATGGATATATTGTATTGTTGATAGACATGTGTAGAATACACACACTTACTCCATATTTCTAACTTTGTATCTTGAATAGACCACTCATTGACTTATCTTAAAAGCACACACCCTTAGATTGCAGATTTGACTAAATGTGGTTGATGATAAACTGAATAAGTGTAATTGATGATGTTTACTCTACTACCAAATATCAGTGGTATAGTCCAATCCACAGTTTGGAGGCTTGAAAATAATACTTGTGTGGTCTATTTGAAAAATACAGTGTTGCATAGGGTTTTTTTTTGTGGAAAGTTATTCATAGCCTGCCATTCAACAGGAGCCAATGTCAAGTCTAAACTTTTCAGCTCATTCTCTTAATGTCTGTTCATTTCAAATGTTTGAATTTTGAACTACATCAAGCAGCAGCAATAGCTTGTACTTGTTGTTTTCAATTATTTCATACTGTTATTGAGTGATATGTTGGTCATATGTTACCCAGTGTGCCTCCATAATTTTTTTGTACCAGCTGATATAATTTAAACTTCATATGGTTTTACCCTTCTTTCTCGAGTCCTGTTTACTGATGCTGGCTTGTCCTGTCTTTGTTCTCATACATGGAAACAGTTTAATCCCTTACTTTCATAATGTGCGGTTTCGTTCTTTCCATGTAGAAACGATCAATGGAACGGGTCAGAATGGAATTTAGTTCACTGGAAATAGCACTAAAGAGAAGAGCAGCAGAAATTCTAGAGATGATAGAAGAAGAAGTAAGTTTTGCTGTATGTTATGCACTCATTAAAATAAGGTGAAATGATAAAATTTATATGTAGCAATGCATTGGCCGTGCTGACTTTTAAAAGCCAATTGATCAAAGAATTAATATTTTCTTAAACACCATTAAAACACCTTGCCATTGGACAGTAGATACAGCATGCTGTTTTACATTTACTACAAGTTTCCTGCTTATCATTTACTTTGTGTCACTGGTAGTGCTCTTCAGCTTTCGGTGCTACAATATATCACTCAACTCAGCTTCCTGCTACACAATGCGCATGAGTTAGTGATGCTTATCTTGATTGAAACAGAATCCACCAAACACTGTTATAAGTAATTCAATACAGCTTTTACAATTATATTATCAGAGGAAGCCTGTTTGTGTGCCTGATTTAATTGTATCACTTGTGCTGTATTAGGATAATATATGAGTATGAGGAATGTCAATAAATTCACTTGTATATTTTCTCCTTTTATCAGGCAAGGTTTCAGGGGAAAACTTTACTCCAGCAGCAGGAGAAGTTGGAGATTGCCCAAGGGAATGCTGACACAGCCATTGTGCGTGCCAACTGGCTGCTGCAAATGTCCGACTACACTCACATCCATCAAGCTGAGAGCGTTATGGAGACAATGAAGGCGCAACTGGCTGATGAGGAGTTTCCCTTGTACCACTCTCCTGCCTCAAATGGTGAAATACCTTTGCATTTGCCGGCAGACTTTGTTGGTGAAGTGGCTCACCTCGGTAGAGTGGGCGGAGGGAAGACCCCTATGAAGTTTCGCTGTGCTATTCGTGGGGGGCTGCTTTATGTCTGCTGGGACCAGTCTGATGATGACGTGATGGAGTATGATATTTCTTATGAGCCCCTGGAGGAGAAAGATTCTGACCCGGTCAGTGTTGTCACCAGCAACTACAAAAGAGACTTCCCACGATCTGTGAAGCAGAAAGGCGATCAATCTGAGAAGCTTATACATGATATAGTGCCAGGTATGAGGTATTTATTTCGCATTCGAGCGCTGAATGTTGCTGGCTGGGGCGTATGGAGTCTTCCTGCAATTGGGCAGATGGATGAATTCCCCATGGAGGTTGGCTACACTAGAGAAATTGTGAACATTGAGCTCCCTTGTGATGGAGAGTATTCTATTTTAGCATTCGGTGCCAAAGCAGCAGATGGTGAAAAGAAAAAGGGCGGAAGAGGAGCTATCATTGGTGCGACGTTTAAGCTGAAAAAGTAAGATTACAATTAGTAGTAATAATGGGTAATGCTAAAATATAGGAGTGGTGGAATGGAATGAAGTCATGTATGTGGAAGTGCAATACAGATACAATTTACCATGCATCTTATATTTGTAGGCATGATAAACTCATCATTCTTTGTGGTGGAATGTCTAAGAAGATTGAGTCAAGTTCTGGTGGTGCTGGAGGTACATTTGTGGCTCTCAACAAACAGAGAGAACTGCTTTTGGTAGCTGGGGGAGGTGGCGGTACCAGAGGATATGATGATGAAGATCATGATGGCACAGATGCAAATATCAACTCTGAGTCTGGTTGTGATGGAACTGGGCAGCACTGGGCACATGGAGGTGCCGGAGGAGGCGCTGGAAAGGATGCGTATTATTCAAGTCCATCCTGGGGCTATGGTGGTGCTGGGTTTACGACGGCATCCACCACAGCCAAATCATTCCTGCATGGAGGAGCTAGTGGAGAGGGTGGCGGTTTTGGTGGTGGAGGTGCTGTTGGGCAGTATGGGGGAGGAGGAGGTGGAGGGTATTCTGGCGGAGGAGGAGGAAGAGGAGGCGGGGGAGGAGGAAGTTTCATCAAATCTGAAGGCACTAATCATATTCGAGAACTGGGCAATAAAGGACATGGCATGGTTAAAATAGAACTAGTTGAACGAAGTCAATAACATGTTTTTTTTTTATACACACTAATGAAGTGGTTCATTCTTTTACCCATTATTCATTCAAATGAGGGTTCATAGTTCAAACGTTCTCTAATTAATCGACTTGCCTATGGAGCGGAAGAATTGAAATTGCGCATGCGTTATATTAGAAGCCGCACCCGTTCAAGGTCAGCGGGGGGAGAGGAGAAAGATTGAAAGAGTGGTAGGTGTGTAGTTGTTGTCGTGCGGTGCTCACCCTGTGCGAAAGGGAAAAGATTTTCATTGTTAGTTCCTTCAACCCCCCGACTGTCATATAACGGTTAAATAACTCAATGGCTACTGTTGAAGGGCAAACTCCTCTGGACTGCTTCAACCAACCAGTAAGTTTAGCGACATCATTTCTAAGCCCCTACCAACATTAGACGGCCATAGGAACACATAGTTAAGACGTACGCTTATTCTTTGTTAACTAAACCGTGGCTTTCCCATTAAGAAGTGTTAATGAGTGGCAAGTGATAGATAATAATGGTGCACGACACGAGACGTTTTTTTGTGACCTATGTTGTTACTCTGTTAACCATATAATATGCCTATCTTTGATATTTTAGAACCTCAGCCCTCCTGCTTAGCGGTTGAGGGCTTGTGTGTTCCTACGGAACCAGGATATCTTGGTCTCAAGAAGTAATAACTTGTTGTTTTACCATTTTAACTATGCCTAAGTTGGCAAAGTATTTCCTTATAAAACATGTATTAAAAGTGACTAGAATTACTCTTTCTTCAATATATAGAACCAGCAGTCTGTGGTTTTTGAATGCTCTGTGTGTGTCGAAAACTATGGACCAGACTTTGAGCATCTGTCCCGGAGTTTGCGCTGCGGCCACACATTTTGCACCAAGTGCCTAATGAAGATAATGACCTCTCGTGGCGTGAAGTGCCCCATGTGCAATCTCTTCCACACTCTCAGTAGTCCAGACGTGACATTGCTACCCATTAACTACGCTGTCCAGGAGATTTTGAAGAACAACATCTCAACAGGTGAAGACAATCTTGTTGACTCCCAGGAGCTCATGCCGGAGCTTCCTCCATGTGGTGTGTGCAAGTTGCCTTCTTCTATCATCTGCGTGGACTGCATGCCAGGAAATCACTTCCACTTCTGCGTCAAGTGCGACTTAGAAGAACATGGTCGGCCGTTTGGTCCTGTGCAGCGTCACCGGAGGTTTCCATACGATAAAGCCCCCGGTGTGGGATCGTTAGCAACCTGTGTGCGGCACCCAGGTGTATCTGTACTATTTTATTCCGAAAGTTTGAATGAATTTGCTTGCAACATGTGTGTGGCTGGAGAATACTGGGCTGCGAATGGGTCCCAGTTTGAGGCAGTCAGCATAGCCACCAAGAAACTTCAGGGTCATATCCGGAAGCTTTCAAAACATACTCATGACATTATTAAGAGGTTGGCCATGTCCAAGCAAAGTCTAGAGGAAATTTTGAACAACTTGGAACCGTCTGCCATTAATGTTAAAGCTGATATCACGGCTCGGTTTTCTGCTTTGATTGAGGCGTTGGAAGAGAGGCAAAAAATTCTCCTTACGAACGTTGATATTGAGGTTAGTACTCGTTGTTGTGTAAGTTGTTGTTTTTTTAACCAATAATTTTATTGTCATTGGGATTTCGTGTGGTTATATCATAGTCTGAGATTTAGAGAAGACTACAATTGCTGGTACATGGAATGTTGCTAATTTGGTTTGCCATTCTCCATATTAGTCTCTGGTGATTCTAAAAGGAGTGCAGACTTCCTGCAAGCATAGTAAAATTCATTACTTCTATTCACAGATAGTATAATTGATTTATGACCTAATAAAGCAAGCTGTAAATTCTTATGAATTTTGGCAGGTATTGTTTGGCTATTTGGGTCATTCACAGGTAACACTTGGACACTTGTACACAGTCTGTATTGCACTGTTCGTTCGCCTTCTTAAGCTTGTCAATAGGTGGATAGAGTAGCTAGCTCGTTGTTATTGTTGCCGTGTACTATGGTAACAAAACTTTCATTTTGAATCAACATGTCGGCTAAATAAATTCCTATCTGTCAGCGTATTGTTTATCATGTGAGTATCTAAGGGGTCAGCAGGAAGACGCTTCTGCACGATTACGATAGTGTTGTGGTGCATGTCATTTTATTTGCTATGAGCTAATACTATAGGAGTTGGTAGGGACAATTGTCGGTAGACCTCACTATTTAACTTATGAGGGTATTTATGAGTTTAAAATGTTCCATTTAATTTTTTTTCAAGGCAGTTTTTTTTTATCAGTGCACATATATATGTGCACTGATATTTTCCTTTTGTATTTAATAGCATGTGAGTGGAGTTTATTCAGTTACTAATATTCACTTGCTACATGGAATGCATACATGGGTGTGCTATTATTACAACTAATGTAAGAGGGCTCATTTGGAAGTCCACAGGTGGTAGTGCAAAGGTGGAGTGAGTTTGGGAGCTTGCTGGGCTGGCTGGATGTGGTCAGCTATTACAAATTAGCTCATTGTGGATCCCAGTCAGCTGGAATGAAGTCATACTTGAAACTTGCTTGCCAACGGAATTTGAAGAATTCATTAGCAGCTCGCTACCAATACTAGTGCATTACAGATAGTATATTGTGGTTTTGTCAGGAAGGTTTTTGTCATAGAATGTGCCCAAAGATATTTCCACTGCACATGTTTACTATAAGCACTGGAGTAATTTTCCCTGTGTCATATGTACAGATGTATGTGTTCCAAATCGTGTTTTTATCATCATGTTGTGTGCATTATGTGCTGTGGATGTAGCCCGACAGCAGCATTGTTGCTAGACTGAATTTCTTTCTGAGAACAAGTGCAAAGCACTTAAAAGCCATGACAGTATTGTATTAATGTCAGAAGTAGCATATGAGTTAATTGTTGACAATTAGCGTAGTTTCAAAATTCTCTGATCTACACAGTGTTGATTGAATATGATCTATTTAAAGCTGTATATGCAAATTAACTTGTGCATAATTTTAGGTTAAGATATCAGAGTTCTAAACTGATTTACACGAAGTCTGAATATTTGCTTGAATCTACAAAAAACAAGGAAATAGATGGCTTTAATCTGCTTTGTTTACACAACTGGGGTAGATTCTCTGGCCCTTGTTATGTGCTTCGCATGGATATGCAGCCATTGTAATCCTTTCTCTGGGTCATGTGTCCACTGGAGTCCTTTTCCTTCCGAACAATGGCTGCCTTGTGTTAACGAATTGTGGTCAGGGGTTTGTGTTCCATATTTGCAAGACCATTCAAGTCAAGTTGTACTGGTTATGCTTTGCAATGCAACTGTTCGGCTGTGTGCACCCACGCAATGTTGTACCACTGCAGTAACTGAGTCTCACCTTGTTTCTATAAATTTTAGACTGAGTGTCAGTGGAAATGTTTTCAGTGATTGATAGTGCCTGTGTACATCAAGTTTGTTGGTGTTAGTGTCTTTGATGCTCAGCAGCTTGTTTCTTTTGCTTCTTGATATAATTGTGCAGGGACAGTTTTCATTGCTGAATTTGAAGGGAGCACACATTTTTGTTTTATTCAATTTAATTGAGATCCACTAGAACGGTGTCTAGTGGTTGCTTGCAGTTATTACAACTATAGTTCATAATAGTTATGTATTTAGTCTAATGAGCAAGGGTATTTTAGAATGAATACTGTAGATGGTTAATGTAGCTATGAATTTATTTGTTCATTTTATCTCTTGCAGCTTACAAATCGAAGAGAAAATGTAAAGACACAGCTAGAACTGGTCATTAATTCGGCAGCGAAGTATCGCGATGCATTTGAATCATTAAACTCTCTGATATCCAAGACAGATGTGGAGTTCCTTCGCCTCTATGCTTCAATAACGCAAAACGTTGAGCCTTTACTGGAAAGTGAAGACAAAGGCCTCATGCGTCCAGTTATCAACCAGACTATTCCGTTCTTCATGAACAAGGACACAGAGAAAGAAGTGAGAACCCTAGGTGCTGTTGGGGGTGGATTGACGCCCACCGACTTGGAATGCTCATCTTCTGGCAGTCAGGGTTCGTTGATGGAACTTCTGTGGCAGCTCCCAGAGCACTGCGGTAAACTTAGTCGATTCCAGATAGAGTATGACCAATTGATGATTGAGCGGCGAGACAGTGGGTTTTTGGGTGGTGGAGTTGAATGCGACCCTCTTGTCTTTACCCAGAGTGAACCGCAGCTTTTTGAAGTTGCAGGTAACAAATTGAACACATTCATGGATTATCTTTGTCCTGGCTATAGTTATCAATTCAGGATTCGGTCTGCTAATGATGCTGGGTGGGGAATGTGGAGTAAACCTATTGTTGGTAAATGCGAAGGGTTTCCGTTCTCTTTGAATTATACAAAAAGCATTCACCGGGTTGTTGTTCCTACTAGTGGCTACTACCGCATCACCGTTAAAGGTGCTAAAGCTGAAGATGGCATGGTGCGTCACGGAGGAAAGGGAGCCATTATTTCTGGAATTTTTTCCTTGAAGGCTGGCGATGTCCTTATTCTTCTGTGCGGTGGGATGTCTTCGCGCCATCATTACCATAGTGGAGGGGGAGGAGGAAGCTTTGTGGCTGTAAACGAGATCACTCAAAGTAATCTTCTCATTGCAGCAGGCGGAGGAGCGGGGACAAGAGGGGCCAGTATGGAGGATTGGGATGGTTCAGATGCCAGTCTTACCCCGGACGGCAAGGATGGACTAGGCGAAGACGCTGGTAAAGGAGGAGTTAACGGCGGTCCTGGAACAGATTCGAAAGACAATGCCTCAGAAGGTCCATCCTTTGGCAACGGAGGGGCGGGTTTTGTAACGAATTCTTCCACGGCAATGAGCTTCTTATCAGGAGGCCATGGTGGTCAGAATGGTGGGTTTGGTGGTGGAGGGGCAGTCGGGATGTACGGTGGTGGCGGAGGTGGTGGTTACTCTGGTGGAGGTGGGGGTAGAGGAGGTGGTGGAGGAGGAAGCTACATCTGTCCAGCAGCTCTGGAAGTTGTAAAGGAAGTGGGGAACGACGCTCATGGAAGCATTGCGATAGACAAGGTCATGCCTCCTTATCCCTTACATGAGCAGAAGCTTGTTCAAATGGTTAGCGATGACAGCAAGCAAGGAGATTCTAACAGTGAATCTTCTTCAGGTCATGGGTTGCCGTTGTATTCCCAAAGTAGTTCCGGAACCACTGGCAGCCTGATGGCCAGCCTAAGCTCAAAGGCCATGAGTACTGGAACCATTCCAGAGGTTTATTTTGAGAGTCCAGCCAGTACAAGCCAAGTCATGGATCACTCCAAAGTCCCTCCAGCAGTAGTCTCCTTTTCTGTTGGTCCTGATGTAGCCAACTCTGGTGATAACTCCTGCCACGAGTTGGGTGGGGCCAGGAGTGATGCGACAGACCCGTATGAATTGGATTCATCTGGGCCTCAGGTGATGTGGAGATCAGCTGGTGGGCCTGCTTTAGAAGAGTATTTCGGGTCTTCTCAACCTTTAGTGACAGAGGCCAGCTCTGTGCTTACTGGCAATTCTAATGCTGCTGCTTGTGCTCCAATTGCAGCCAGGGTAGCCGAAGTTGTTACGATGACTCCCAGCTACTCTCTTGGTTCTGGTCTAGCTCCTGCTGGTCCTTCTGCAGTGAGAAGCAAAAATCTGATTGAATTTTCTGATGAGGTCATTGCTGGCAGTAACTCAGATATGGCTTCCAAGACTAATGTGTTGCCTGAAGACATGGCTGCCATCATAAAGCAGCTCAGCATAGCTGATAGGGTTCTTCCTTCACAATCCCAAGCCAACGTGTCTCTTGCTGATAGTAGCAATGGGAACCTCGAAGCTGTCAGATCTTCCAAAAGCATATCAGTGACAACACCAGATAGCAATCTTTTGTCCCAACAAAGTCATCAGGAGCAGATGACTCCTTCATCAAGGGCAGGTGTACAAGCTGCTCTGCAATTGTTATTACAGTCACAGCAACACTTAGACAATCCGGAAGTCCAGCAGAGACTGGCAGAAGTACAGAAGTACCTTATAACTAACCAGCAACAAGTCCCCCAGCAAATGCACCAACAGCTTGTGGTTCAGCCTAGTGGCACAGAAGATGTGTCTCCTCCACTTACCCAGCAACATTCAAACGTACCTGTTTTGGTTCCATCACAGCAGCATCTGCCAGGGCAGTTAGACCAGCCTGGTCTTCAGCAGCAGCACTATCAGTCCAATATTTATCAACAGCCGCAATCTGTTCAGCCGCAGCAGTCACCAATGTTGTTAGTCCAAGGAAGTGGATTGACAGGACCAGTTGTTGGAACAAGAGATCAAATAAGTCAAGGGAATCTTTCCCCACCTCTTGGAGTAAGGCAAGAGCAGCAGCGCCAGAATCTGGGTGGTGCAGTGACTCAGGATTCTCAGCCCAGTAATGGTGTGGACGCAGACTCGGCACGGTATCGACAGCAACCTTTGTATGACTTTAATTCTACTCCAAACTGGAACTCTAACCCCTGACTAGGTGCAGTCCCTTGAAGCTGACTCTTTTGTGTGACATAGATCTACTTTCTTTAGGGCCAATCAAGTTATTTTATTTTCCTATCACTGATTGTTAGTCTAGTTTTTGTGCACCTTGCTTCTTCAGCATTTGTGCTGAGCATTCAAGTTTGCTTCAATGGAAATTCGTATCTCTGAATCTGATACGCTTCCATTTTTAAATCAATGATCTCTTATGGACGATTGTTACATGTTTACTTTCAGGATGTTTCTTTGTGCGAAATGTTTTACTAGACTTTCATTTTGAAGGCCTCTGCTTCCCCAAAAGAAAGAACTCTTTTTTACTGGTTACACTGGCAGTCATTTGGAGTACATCGATGCATTGTTTGTGTAGAAGGACTTCATAGAGATTCCAATTAGGGTATTCAATTAACACTTCAGAAGGCGTCATGCTATTTAAGACAGAAATCTGGTGATAATTTGATCAGTTATTTTGTTTTGTGTTGAAAAGTGTGTATGTGTGTCACTTTTATCATTTTTTCCCCTTCAGTTTGTCATGGTCGGCTTTGGCCATGACATTCACTGGTATATTTTATGTTTCCCCATCATCATTTGCATGCCAAGTATGCGTCTTCATTCATTCATTGATGTATATTGAGCATCATCACTTTTTATTAAAATTTTGATTAAAATGATATTAGAACCTAGGTTCAAGATTTATATGGTAAAGGGTGGTTACTCACTAGTGTCTGGCAACTCTTTACCCAACATTTAGAGTTGGTAGACAATTTGTAACAGAACATTGTACCATTGCTACTTTGACCATGTCACTGGGTAGGAGTGCATTAGTAAAAAAAAAATCTTATTGAAACTTTGGCACAGCATAGGTAATAAAGAATGATTGTGACAAATTGATAATCTGAAAAAAAGAAAAAATACTTTTGCTACATCAACTAGTTTAATTGCACATAATCACAAGAGAAAATCTTTCAAGAATCTCCTTCTCCAAGGAACTTCTCTTCCTTGTGATGAGCTAGAACACTAATAAGAGGACGAAGCCTTGTCCACCATTGTTCAGTTGGTATGCGATGTTCAAAGTCCGTTTTTGATTCTAAATCTTGGAAAGTGGTGGCTTTCACAGCTCTCCCATGGACTCCCAACATGCAAGCTGATTCCCTGGTCATGGCACGTACTTTACCTTTTTCCATGTTTTTCTGAGCGTGCTCAATGAGGAAGTCCACAGCATGAGCCGCATACTTGACTCCCAATATACGATCGTATGGGCTGGGGTTTTCTCCTTGTTGAAGATGGCCGAGAATTATGCTTCGCGCCAAAAACATCCCCTGACTCTCTTCATTGCACAACTGGCATAGGAATTCAATGGTGAAATTCACGCTGCACTTTTCATTCCTAATTAGCATTGCCTTTTGCAAGAGGCCGTCCTTGAACTTATCCACCAGATACTTCACGTCTCTCTGGAGATCTGCTATGGTCGGCTTGGATTCAAAGATGTATGCAGCATCACCACCTCCTGCAAGACAAGCCATAGAAGCCAGGTAGCCACAGTATCCACCCATGGTCTCAATTACAAACACACGTTTGCGACTCGCATGGGCAGACTGCTTCAGAGTGTCCATGGCAGACATAATTGTATTCAAGGCAGTGTCACATCCCAGACTTAGTTCAGTGCCAGGGACGTTGTTGGATACTGTTGATGCAACCCCTATTAAGGGAATTCTAAATGCCGTATAGACCTCGCGATGTTTTTCCATCATTCGTAGGCTTTCGTACGCTTCAAATCCACCGACAATCAGCAGCCCCTGGATCTTGTACTCCGCAAACTTGGCTGCAATCTCGGGGAGTGTTTCCTTGTTGGGAATACATCTGTTTGTGCCCAAGTTCGAGCCACCCTGGCCTGACCAGCTATCCACTTCCTTCCAGGTCATCTTATGGATTTTATCCAACAGCAGACCGGTGAATCCTTCTCCGATGCCAAAGACTGTGTGCCCTTGATAAAGCAGCAGTCTGACAAAAGCACGGGTGCAGCTGTTGATGCCACCAGCCGGAGCTCCGATATTCATGACGGCAAAGGTGAATTTAGACGAATTATTCGTGGAAACCAATGATTGCTCTGAATCACCACATGAACAACTAGCTGCACAAGACTCAAGCCTCCGAAATAGGTTTAAGTTGCGCTTAAAGCTGTCCCCCCTGAGTTCCAGTGCTCTGTCAAAGTCACATTCTAACATGGCTTTGTTGACCTTTCTAGTCGTCTCCACACACTTCATGAGGGGAACCTTCACTATGACATTACCCTGGACACCTATCATGACGGGATCAATTTCCTGGTTGTTGGCGTTAATCAGTACCAATGAAGCGGCAGCTCCCATCCTGCAACTGATGGACCTATCGTAGGCAGAGGGCTTACCTCCTCTCTGCACGTGGCCCAAAACGGTGATTCGAGTGTCATGCCCAAGATTCTTGTCCAGCACTTCTTTGACGTACTGTGATGTAATTGGCTTGTTTGTGATATCCACCGCTCCTTCTGAGACAATGACGAGGCTGTGCCGACGGCCATTTTGCCTGCAGGTGGAAATCTTATCGCACATGGAATCTTCCCAGCCAGGTTTTGGAGGATTTTCAGGCACTAGAACCCAATCTGCCCCTCCTGCCATGCTGGCCATTAGAGCAAGGTATCCACAGTGCCGACCCATGACCTCCAGTACAAAGCTGCGCTGGTGGCTGGCAGCAGTACTCGTGAGGCAGTCTATGGCCTCGATGATGCGATGAAGTGCCGAGTCTGTGCCAATGGTCATGTCTGTCCCACACATGTCGTTGTCAATAGACCCTACCAGACCAACTATGTTCAAGAAGCTGCAACTGGAAGCTGCCTCAGCAGTAACTCGATTGGTTTCAACGAGTTCTTTGACGAGACCTGACCACTCGTCCTTGAATAGGTTGGCTCCTGTTAGACTTCCATCACCTCCAATGATTGCTAGGTTGTTTATTCCACACTGTACCAGGTTTTCAGCAGCTTTAAGTCTTCCACCTCGCTCTCGAAAAGATTGACATCTGGCGGTCCCTATAACTGTACCGCCTAGATGAAGAATCCCTGAAACTGAGCTCCAGGACATTTCCTTGATCTTGTCGCCTCCTTCCACAAGGCCTTGATAGCCCTCATAAATAGCAAAAACCTTCATTTCGTTGAAGATAGCCATTCTCACAATGGCTCTCAGAGCAGAGTTCATACCCTGCGAGTCTCCTCCGCTGGTAAATACTCCGAGACATCTCGTCCCGCGGGAAGGACCGTCCACATCGCTTTCACCTATATTCGAGAAAGAAACTGCAGTACCAGCTAAATCAGCCGCTGCGCCAGTTACAGCCATAACTAACACAGAGCTCAAGGGGGAGGCAGAGACACAAGGCGGTATAAGACGGATAATTTCCAATAGATTATACGCGTAAAAATATTACATTATTAGAGAACGCATGCCCCTCCGCTTATTTGTACGGACCACCACCAGGTGTGTGTTGGCAGTCGTCCTTTGCATGCTGCTCCTATAGCCTGGACCTGGCCTGACCTTAGAACTTACTATGATGATATTCATGAACAGACCGCATTACTAATACGTATGGTGTTTACCAAACACATGTGAAGTACACAAATGGTTTTCTTTTCACTTTTACACACAAGAGGAAGTCAGACAATATTGTGATGCTTCACTTGCTCCTGCAATACTAATGGTGGTTGCTTAGACTCTATAGTAGATACAATGTTTCCCCTCACATGTCACTGCTAAATAAAAATGAAAAATTCATTGGTGACAATATCTGCTGAAGTTAAAAATATTAAATTGAATGTCTTTTCTTAAATTCCAAGTTTCTTGAAAGCATCCTCCCAGTTGTGTCCTAGTTCCAGCTGGGAGTACAGACTGGGACATTTCTTATCTGTCACAACTGCAAAGTGAACGGCCTTTCTAAAAAGTTCTGTGTATTTAGGAGGTGAGATGGGGACATTGTCACTGAGAAAGATTTTAGGGTTAAAGACAACTGGAAAGGAATTATCTTGGAGCAGTGACAGCTTCTTCAAAATCAAGAGAGTAGCAATCAGTTTCACCAGAGTGTTGTATATGGTGGAACCTGAGAAAAATAAGAGTACAATGAGAAGAAGAAAAACTTGGTGTGCATGTGTGGTGTGTGTATATGTGTGTGCGCATGCTGTGTGTATGCGTGTGTGCATGTGAGGTGTGTGTGCATGTGGTGTGTGTATTGTGTGTGCGTGCAGTGTGTGTGTGTGTGTGCATGTGTGGTGTGTGTATATGTGTGTGTGCATGCGGTGTGTGTTTGTGCATATGTGGTGTGTGTGTGTGGGCAGGAATGTTGATCTGCTTCCTTTACGTTGGCCACACTCCACTCACCAAATGACTTAGCTCCAGCTTTCACCAGCATTTCCAGAATAAGGTCTGAGTTTAAGGTCTGAGTTTAATCCAATTAGTAACACAGAGGCCATTAACCAAGAACCGTCCTATAAATAGTGACAAGGATACAATAAGACCTAGTATACTACACAGACATTGACAATGATGATACAGATATATGAACACTCAACAAGTATCTATACACTTATTGTAACTACTGCAGAAATTAGCATTGTCTGGCCGGAAGCTATCCCAGACTCTTGTACCAGCGACAAATTACTCTATTACCTCATTTTGATTCGAGAAGATTTCATCCACATCAACTACTACGTCACGCTCAATAACAGCTGCAGCTTCACCTTTATACTGCAATTAATAGCAAAGTTAGCAATAAACATCTTGTAAAATGTAAATTAGTCATCATCATCATCATCATCATCATCATCAGGTTGCACATCCACTCATGTAGAATGTGTGTGGATATGTGAGTGATAATAATATAATCCCAAAAAGTGACAATAGTCCAATTGCTTTCTGCTTACAAGCAGTTGTACTAAAGGTGAAAATAAAACAACAAAAACATATAAAACAACAACAAACAAATAAAATTTTAACAGTCACTTCATACCACAGAATATCTGGCTGATGCAATTGTTATGGTTTTATGCAACAGAGATACAATTAGTGCACATGGCAAAACTTACTTCTAAAAAAAAATGTCCCATATCTTCACAGTCATACATGTCTGAGATATTATCCAGGACTACTGCGCACTCTGAGCTAACAGACTGTCCTGCTGGCATGAAGCTCTTATCCTTGTTTAACATTCCATATAAAACAACAACAACAAAAAACAATAAACACGCAACTTTTTATAGCATGGAAAGCATGCAGAAGCAATATGTTTGTTGCATTTTGTTTAAAGAGATCTAGTTAACAAAATACCTTTCTTTTATCTACTTTAAGTCTCTGGACTGATCGAGCATTGCTTTGGTTGTATGTCATAGATGCTGCAGGTACAATATTTGTTGGAAATGCCTCAGGAAGTGCAGGTGCAACTTGCTGCATGGACGTGTCCATCCTTTTGGAATTTGCTTTAAACAAATACTCTGAACAATCTCTGTCCCGCCGTGTGTCATCAGGAACATCTGGGAGTGGCAAAGAAACTTCTAATGCAACTTTATTTTCCACGGCCGAGGTCAATTTGTTGAGGGCAGGAATTTCATTTGCAACTGCTGATAGTGGCAATGCTGAGGCTGCCGATACAAGCCGCCTTGAACGAGGAACAGAAAGATCAATTTTATGAGCCATTGTGAAAAAACCTTGGCGTGTTTGTGATAAAAACATTGGTTGATTGTCTTCAGCAATATCATCGCTCCTCAATGCGCCATGTACTTTTCCCCTTAATGGTTTTGATGTTTCTGGAGCAAACTCTGAACTGTCTTCAGAAATATTGTCACTCTTCAAACCACAGCATACTCTCCTTCTCCTCCTCCTCAGTGGTTCCGATAATTCTGATGAAGACATTGTTGGAATGCCTTCAGATATCTTAGCACTCTTCAATACACCGTGTACTTTACCACTAGCTTTTCTGAACGATGAACTTGTGCAGTATTCTTGATGAAGTGATTTTATCTCCAGTTGTTGTCGAGGGAACAATTCTTGAACCAGCTGTGGTTCAGCAGGTGCAAAAGCATATGCTTCTTGTTCTTCACTAGTAGGTTGCAGACCATTGAGTATTTTATCATCGCTGTCCAGAACATATTCCACACTCGACTGAGCAAGTGCTTTTAACTCGTCTTCTTGCTGGGCTAACATGAAATCCCTTTTCCGGATCTCTAAAACTAGACACAAACAAGAAAAAAGCAGACAAATCACAGCAAACACATACACAACCTTGATAACTTACTCTCGCGCAATTTTTTCTTTCTTGGCTTGTGTCTTGCTGCATCACTTTGCTGCAATTCCACAAAAGGAAAAAAAATCATGTTGACGACCCCCCAGTACACATCATGTTGACGACCCCCCAGTACACATCGCCGTGTCCCTTCACCATTCAGTTAACCAATGAATTCGGATGTCTGATATTCGGATCTCTGAGATTCTACTGCATTGGTATGCATGCGCACGTGTGTGTGTAGCAGCAGCATTATATTTCCCAGACCTACGACCTAAATTAATGAGATTATCACTCTGAAGAGTGATAACTTTGTAAAGTCAGACCCTTTACCTAACCACTGTGCTTAGATGTAGCATCAAGTTGTTCCAACTGGATGGATGCAAAGAGCTTTATTGATAGAATCACACATAATAGTGAGGTTGCTACTTTATTGATAGAATCACACATAATAGTGAGGTTGCTACCTTATTGATAGAATCACACATAATAGTGAGGTTGCTACCTTATTGATAGAATCACACATAATAGTGAGGTTGCTACCTTATTGATAGAATCACACATAATAGTGAGGTTGCTACCTTATTGATAGAATCACACATAATAGTGAGGTTGCTACCTTATTGATAGAATCACACATAATAGTGAGGTTGCTACCTTATTGATAGAATCACACATAATAGTGAGGTTGCTACCTTATTGATGCACACAAATTATTATGTCATCGAGCATTACACACACACAGTATGCAGTTTCAGGACAGAATGCAGGAAAATGGAACAAATCTATGAAGAAGTTGAAACCAGATGTTTCCACCAGGTTCAAGTGGAGCAAGGTGAGAAAATTCATGTTGTGTCTTCAAGTAGTACAGTACAACCCTTTACCCATATACACTAGGCTAAGCACAACCCTTTACCCACACATTGAGCACAGTACACTCGCATCACACCCCTTTACCTACACACTGAGCACAGCACAACACAACCTTTTACCTACATACACTGAGCATAGCACAACTCTTTACCCTAATTGTAAGTAAACTGACTATCAAACTGAAGGACAAAATGTCAGGCGGACAACTTAGTCATATATTTTTGAATTAACACAATTCTTTGGCATTTTGGTGAGTCCAACTAAACATACAACAAACATGAGTGACATACAAAGGTAGGTTAGTTACCTTGACTTCTTCTACACCTGCTATTAGTTCAATTGTCGGGCCTGCTATTTCACGGTACATGTGTTTAGCAACCTCCACTGCATCCTATACAACAATAAATTTCAAATACTACAAATTGAATTATTTTGTTACTGTTATGACCCCTGACCCCTTGTTCATCTGCTATAAAAAATATGACTACATCGCTAATGAATTCCTTTCTATTCATATTCTCACTTCCTCTGGGGCAGCAGCTCCCTGGTCCAGACTCCAGCCCATGTAGTCTAACTTGTCCACTCTTTCTTTGCCCACCAATTCCTCTATGGATGGACCATAGTCCTGCTCAAACTTCTCATCCTATACATGAACATACAAACAAATAAATAAACAACAGTGCATAAACACATACATGGACATATTTGTGAGCACACACACACACACACACATACTTATACTAGTGACATGTAAGTCAGTCTACAGTAAGACCTCACCTTGTGTCTCTCCTCTATGGCCACAAAGCTGGTGAACTGAGACACAATGGAGTACTCCTTACTGATGTTGATAATGTAAGACTTTCTGTCTCTCTTCACAATCTGGGATAGACAAATACAAACACACATACAGGATTTGTGATACCTATGTGACAATTGAAGGTCTCTCTTCACAATCTACAGAGATAAACAGGCCAAGTAGAATAAAATATAAACTTCTCTTAACCAAAGGAAAAGCAAAGAGAAAATTGAACGAAACTCAGTTACCATAGGGCACTGGTGGCTAAACCTAAGAGTCCTCGGTTCAAATTCCCTGAACCTTTGATTTTCCTTCGACCCCCTTAGGTTGAAAAGAGTTCATTCTAGTTATTACAAGGGCCAGAACCAGAATATTAATGATAATGTCTAAACTGATAGGCGAAATTTTTTATCTGCCCAGTAGAGACAGCGAGACAGCCTGACTGATGTGAAGTCCGTCAGTGACTTGTGAGTTATTTCTGTTTATTTTTAAAGCTTGTACAATCTTCACCCAGACATTTCATCTTGTGCTAACACTGACTTAACCTCTTCTCAAACAATCCAGCTCTGAGTTGGAAATTAATACGTTGTTCAGCATCAAAATACAGTTGGCTATGCAAACATGCTCTCCAATATACAGTAGGTTGCATAAACTTTCTTAATTATTCAGGCTACCAGTAAACCTTCCAGTGCATGCTTCTTTCCAGCTGTTACTAAGGTAGCTGCTTTCAGTCTATCACTAAACTCCAGTAATCTTGGTGTGGATGTGTGTACAACTCCTACTACTCATTGGAATACTTCTAATACATACATTCAAAACACTATACTCAAGACTCATATTGGATAGTACTATCAAGAGAGTGCCTCCTATCATAAGTGAACATACTTCATGTTCCATCCTGTTGCTGTCCAGAGAGCCCTCAGTCCAGTCTCTAATGAGTGCCCTAGCAGTGAGTTGATGCAACATCTAATACACATGAGTGTGTGTGTGTATGTACACTACAGTGACTGGATGGTCCAGTAGAGATAAGATACTGTAACTTGTACCTTTCCTTGGGTCATGGCCAGGTCTGAGGTGGACACCATGGTCTCCACTTGCTTGCAACCTATCCTGGCCTTCAGACTCGCCTGCTTACAGTGAGGGACAAACCCGTACACTACCTGACGACTGCCATTGAACAAGGACACCAGTTCTACTGGAGCCTGCACAAACACACACATGCACTGCCAATCTGGACACGCCCCCTCTCTAGACTCTCACCTGTATAGGTTTGGGGGCGTTGTCATCAAACTGCTGCCACTGGACACAGACTGAGGAGAGAGCAGGTTGGAAGGCCTTGTCTAGCTGAGACTTGACTTTGTGCTCCCACTTGGACTTGGTCTTGGGGTCAAAGAACTCCGCCCACCCTGCTCCTACATGTGCCATGAGGCGAAGAAAATGTTTGTTGGCTGCAGAACTGAAATAAATACACACAAGCCAGAGAGATGATATAAAACATGGTAAGGGGTGTCCACTCTTACTCGACTCCCAGTGTGAACAGTCTGGACTGCTTTATCCCGCGCTGAATAGCTGCAATGGTGGAAGACTCTTCAGACATGTGACCATCTGATATCAAGAAGATGGAGCGAGGAGGAAGAGTGGACGTGTTTGACGCACCCACCTTTTGGGTGTGGTCTGACAACAGAAACAACGAGTGCAAGGGTTTCCACACATCTGTTGTTCCCATGGTAGCCGAGCATTTCTACATTGAATGGACTAGTCCACTAGTACTGGGAGAATGTATTGCATTAAAACAACATACCAGGACAAACTGTTGTGCAGTATTGAGTGTGTCCTTTGTCTTGGGAACACTGGAGGGAAACACAGCATCATGTGCTGCAAAACAACAACAAACAACATCAAATAAATAACAACAACAACAATATTAGAAATTCCTTACTAGCTCCAAATGTGAGTACATTAAAGCGACATTTCAGAGGCAAGTGATGAAGGAGAAGGAGAAGAACTTTCTTGGCATTTGTTAAAGCTTCTCCCTGAAATTAAAATTATTCATTCTTCATAATAGAGAAATACAGTAATACTTGAACAGAGTGCCTGACTAACTGATCTACTGATACCTTACCTTCATGGAGTTGGAGAGATCCAGTAAGAAGACTACCTCATTCTCTGAGATACAATCTACTTCAAACTCCGGGTAAAATGTCAACATACACGCCTACACACAGTGATAAACCATCCCATAATAAAACAGACACACCAACTTGGTGGTACTATGGCAACTACACATCATACATGGTGTCCCTGGTCATCTTCCTCCACCCACATGCGAGGCATATGGATCTCTGCCAGACTGATGTGCAGCTGAAAGCCAGTCCCCAGAACACTGCCTGCACACAGTTCCACTATGGCCTTACTGGCAGTTTTCTACAATATCACAAAACAGATAGAGGACTCCTCCCACTCTCACTGGTACACCAGAGATACTGAACACACTCACTCACCTTCATCTTTATCTTGTGAGTGGGACACTCAATAGACTTTATGTCAAATGGCATCTCAATAAACACTTGAACTGACAAGTCATCACTACAGACAGACAGACAGACAGACAGACAGACAGACAAATAGAAAGACAGACAGACAGACAAATAGAAAGACAGACAGACAGACAAATAGAAAGACAGACAGACAGACAGACAGACAGACAGACAGACAGACAGACAGACAGACACATGTACCTTTGTTTCTTGACTTTGATTTTCTCTACAGTGGTTTGAGTAGTCTGGTCTAAGGCAGTGTCCTGTTTCCATGGTGCCACAGACCCAGGTAACCTGAACACTATGTGATCTCCTTCCACACTCAGTTCAGCCACATATGTAATTTTAATAAGGTGGTAAGTTACCAACACTAACTGTAAACACATCCTACAAATATATTAATATTATAACAACACTGGCTCCAGGTGGTACCTAACTGTAAACACATCCTATTGGTTGTATGTAAATAAAAGTTATAGGTGAGTGAGAATGTGTACAAACATTTGAGTTCAGTTGGCAATACATTAGCAGTGCATGTGGTGAAAGCATTCAGGTCTTGCAGAGCTGGGCGTAATACCTAATACAAGTGCTAAGAAGCTGATACTACTTCTCTTCACTGCACAGATAAAAGGCAAAGAACTACATTGGAACTTCAGTTACTCAAACTTCAATTATCCGAACACTTCGGATTAACTGAACACCCAAAAGCTAATAGTAGCACACGCAGACACAAAGAATTGCTTGACCACGCCCCTTCATTAGTGTTTTTATAATACATTTTCATAGTGTTTAGTTACCTAAACATTTTAGTTATCTCGGTTCCAACGTGGTCAGATAAGCAAAGTCTTATGTATTTCACTATGCAATTAAAATACATTCACTTCAACTTCAGTGTGATGCTATGGATTGTACTTGAGAGCTAAGTGAAAGAAAAAACAACTATAGAATTCATAAAAGGGGCTTACTCTGTGTGACTTAAGACTACAAGCAGCAAATCTGCTCAGCTGAAGATTAAGCTTTCTAGTTGGCGAGTGAGCGAGACACTATCAGACAGTGAGACACTATCAGACAGCGAGACACTATCAGAGCAAGACACTATCAGAGCGAGATACTATCAGACAGTGAGTCAGAGCGAGACACTATCAGACAGCGAGACACTATCAGAGCGAGACACTATCAGACAGCGAGACACTATCAGAGCAAGACACTATCAGAGCGAGACACTATCAGACAGTGAGACACTATCAGAGCGAGACACTATCAGACAGCGAGACACTATCGGAGCAAGACACTATCAGAGCGAGACACTATCAGACAGCGAGACACTATCAGAGCGAGACACTATCAGAGCAAGATACTATCAGAGCAAGATACTATCAGAGCGAGATACTATCAGACAGTGAGACACTATCAGACAGCGAGACACAGACAGCGAGACACTATCAGACAGTGAGACACTATCGGGGATGTTTGTATAGGTTACATCACGAGGTGGAGGTCGGTATGGGATTTACACAACCGAGGGCCGAAGGCCCGAGGATAGTGTAAATCCCGTACCGACCGCGCACCGAGCGGTGCAACCGACTTGTACCATGGCTCTAGGCTATAAGAAACGCATAACAACCTTTTTTTCTGTAGCCTCATTGGTCGCCGCTTCGCTTAGCTACAGATCGTAATTCTAGGCCACGGGCAAAAAATATTCACCTCCTAGGCGGTGTATAAGTGATTTATTCACCCCGAATTGAGAAATCTGATTGGACGGTTTGAACGAACCATGGTATAAGTTTATGTTTGGACGTACATATATCATTTTGTACTTTGACCTTTGCGTATTTTGGTGTTAGCTGGGTGTTCGAACCCATCCCAAACTTCACTAAACAGGATCCTTTGGTTAATCGATCATTACCCACATCATCCTAGAAATTGAATTGTTTACCGCTTTGAATTCATTTGCGGTGTAGTTAAAGCTAAAAAAAACTTATGGGAGTTCCATTTCTATTCGAGTTAGTGGCAGTGGTAAGTTACTAGCTATTTGTCATAGTTATAAGCCCCTATGAAACAATATTTACTTCAAAATTCATTGTCCACTAGACTAACCACGTTTAAGTATGCTCAGTTAAATATGAAAGCATTGTGCATCAAAACTTAGCTAATGAATATCACAAAGAAAACTTGAAAATAACGTGACTTTTTTTTGTTTGTTGCTTTTTTTTTTCTTTTTTTTTTTTTTTCAATTCAAACAGTTGCGGGGAGTGGTTACTATGGCATTGAAACCCTTTACCGTATATACGTCATTTTAAAAACACAGACATTTTTTTTAGTAACTTGAATGTTAGAAGTTCAAATCAGTCGTCTAACAATAGTGTAGTTTTAGGCTCGCTCACCATTTGTGCTCAAGCACACCACTAATGATTAGCTAAGTTTAATGCTGATTTATAAAATTTGATGGAAACCATGAATAACATTCTTATTGTACATTTAGCTTGGCAAGCTTGCTTGACACTAGTGCTGAAGCACACCACTAGTATCTGGTACGCTTGTCTGTCAGTAACGACAACGGTGTGTGTACTCATGATAATTTATTAGCTGACTGAGTTGGTAAAGCATCATTGGGTTGGTAAAGTATCATTGGGTTGGTAAAGTATCATTGGGTTGGTAAAGTATCATTGGGTTGGTAAAGTATCATTGGGTTGGTAAAGTATCATAGCCATTGGGTTGGTAAAGTATCATAGCTATTGGGTTGGTAAAGTATCATAGCTATTGGGTTGGTAAAGTATCATAGCTATTGGGTTGGTAAAGTATCACCAGTTTTCAGTTGATAAAGCATCATTGGTAACGATGACGGTCAGGTCAAGAAAAGTAAGTGACGATGACAGTATTTGTATAATAGTAGAGCCAGGTTGGTAAAGCGGACTGTGGTGTGTGTAAGCAAGTGAAAAAAAAGTGGACTGATGAAATACCATACTTTACACTACTTTACACTACTGCATTTCTAATCTGCAAGAATATACATCAAGTGCTACTGTTTGGCAGGTACGTGCTAGTATTCATATTATATTCACTGACTCACAGGTGTCTCTTCGTCCATGAGGTAGGCTCCGTGTCCTTTAGAGATGGCCTCCTTGTACTCTCTGTGTGCCTGCTCCTTCTCCTTCACCTCACCCACAATATGCTTGCCATTGATGAAGGCCTCAAACCCACACACAGCGGCCATGTCGTCCAGGGGAAACACATACTTGGCCTCTATGGGCATGCGACTCTTGTTCTTGTAGGCCTGCAGGACAACCACACGAGCTGCCAGGTCCAAAAGCTGGGCACAAACGTGCACACTCTCCAGGGGCACTTCTGCACCTCCCACCTTCAGCCCCGCCTCCACTTTCTGCAGAGGGTCTGCTATGTCCTTCACGTCATCCAGACTCACTGAAAGAAAAAGGGAGAATGTGGGTTAAAGAAGAAGAAAAACAAGCCAATACTGAATGAGAACAAAAGAACCACCACCAAAAACAAAAATGTTGATGTATAGTATGTGAATCTGTCCACACGCACACACACACACACACACACACACACACACACACACACACACACACACTGCTTATTCATTGCCAAGTGAGAATAGTAAGTGGGACACTGTCAGGGAGGAGTGGACAATCGAGCCAATGACATGTATTCGCTAACAAATGACAATACACTAGCTATAGAATCTGAGCACATTCCTATTATCCACCCTTTACCTTTGTCGGGTATAGAAGTCTCATCCCTAGTCTCTGGTGAAGCCTCCTTATCCACGTCTTTCTCATCAATGTCTCTAGGTTCGTCATCTCCCTCCAAGGTGAACTCCACCAGGTACTTGATGCACTGCTGGTGTGGAGTGTATACTGTATACTCATCTGACTACAAACACAAACTCACACACATACATACACCACACAACACCCTCTCTCAAACCTTGAAGAAAGAGTCTGTGACTTCAGAGGCTCCAACTCCTTTAACACTGTCATAGCCTTCAGGTGGACAAGTCAACTCTTGCATCTTCTCCGTGTATTCCTAGAATAAAAACAATCTAGTGAGATCTGATCATCGCTTAAATACATATAATTAGTGCAAGGTTTATACGAGAATGTACTCTGACCTTGACATTGCCTAGAGCTACTTCATTGACGAGCATGAGTCGAGTTCTTCTTCCTGTCTTTCCCTGACTAGAATACTCGCAAGATAAACTGAAAAATACGAAATGAATAAATAATAAAACAACAACAACTGATTTACTAATTAAATAAACAGTAAATTAGTTATTTTTGTGAAGTTCAACAAGAAAAATGACTCCAAAAAATTCCCAACAAAAACTAAAAGAGAAGAAGACTTGAATAAAGCATGTTGTTTGTACTATGAACTTGGTCAACCATTACCAAAAGGATAAATTCCTGACTCTGTACAGTAACAAATGACGATGTGCATACATTAGAAACTGCAGGACGGGGAAAATCAATGACGAAAGTTATAGCTCTTATATTTTTCTCCCACTTAACAGTAAGAAATAGGGGCTCACACGACACAAGTTAAGCTTCACCTCTCTAAATCCTGATTAGGTCTCAAAGGCCCTAAGGCTGTAGCATCTTGAGCATAGTGAGAGCCCTATGAAAAATAAGGCATTTCACGATGGCTGAGCAGCATTTAACAAATTTAAAATCTAGCAACCGTTCTTAAACAATGCAATTGGTAGTGATGCACAACGCTTAACTAAAAAATTAGGACATCAGCGACCATTCCTAACAACGCAGTCAGAGGGACACTACATATAGATTGCTGCCCTCAAAGAGGGGACACTGAGGGGGACATTAGTGTCCCGCTGGAGAACTTAAGGGATTTAAAGTATTCTATCACAATACAAATACTACAACATACCTGGAGGAGCCAGCAAAGTAGATGCCAGAGCCAAGCATGCCTGGGTCGCTCCTGGTACCTCCATGGTCATCCACTACAATCTTGGGCAGCAGAAGACCTCTACAAAGATAGCAAGAACTAGGTGGGTTCCACAACTGACATACGCAACACTCACCTGGACAGGATTCCCACAAAGTTCTGTACTCGAGAGGAGTGGAAGAGGAGCTGTCTGTTGCCTATGTTGTGTGTGAAGTGACTGAGTTCTACTGGTCGACTAACACAGTATACACCTCTCACATGGACATCCTTGCTGCAGATTAGACTGAATACAAGGGAAAATAAATACTCACTGTACTCCACCCTTCTCTAATTAAGAGAAGTCTGTAAAACTGACTCACTGGTCTGCAGTTTCTAGCATGTGTTTCTCTACGTCCAAGAACTCCTCTGATTGTGGGTCCAAGCTGTCTATGTGGCAGCGCAGGGACCGGTACTTGGCTACTGGTCCTCTCTGCATGGACCAGTTGGTGGCCTCGCTCACAGCCACCATGTCTCTCACCAGCTGACACAAGTCCTGTTTCTGACTGATCACCTTCATGCTGTTGATGGGGTTGCTCTGAGCGTTCTCCTTGGAGTGCGGCAGACACGAGTAGAACTCTGACGAGTGTTTACTGATATCAGACTCTGTGGAACACATCAATGAGTGGAAATACATAACACATGATTCTGAAACTAGCATATGATTCTGAAACTAGCATATGATTCTGAAACTAATGCATGATTCTGAAACTAACACATGATTATGAAACTAACACATGATTCTGAACTAACGCATGATTCTGAAACTAACACATGAGTCTGAAACTAACACATGAGTCTGAAACCAACGCATGATTCTGAAACTAACGCATGATTCTGAAACAAACATTCTGAAACTAACACATGATTCTGAAACTAATGCATGATTCTGAAACTAACAAATGATTCTGAAATGAGACACAGGAGTCCCAGAACAGTCCAATCTACACTAAAGTCTATAAAGTTCTATAAAATTTGCAAACTAAGTGTTTCTTACTGAGGTCCTCGCTCGTCCCTTCCTGTATTAGCCTCTTGATAGTTAGCAAAGCTGCCTCTGCCTTGTCCACTTGGTCTGCCTTGATGGTTGCCATGGGAACAGAGAGCACACTTTCAAGCTGTCCGCTAGCCTCCTCCCACAGATACTCTACGAGTTTAAGAACATCAGGATTGACCTCTGACCCTTCAGACCCTGAAGTATGTGCCTCTGAGACCATCTAAGATGGCAACACAAGTTGCAAACATACATGGATGAAAGATTACAAGTATATGCCCTATCATTTACAATAACACAAATTCTTATGCTCCAGGTGGACCCTTTACCTGTTCCACGAGTGGAGATCCGATATTGAGTGTGGCAGGTGTGCTGTGTGAGTTGGTGAGGTTGTGAGGTGAAGAGGAGAAGTGTTGGTAGAGCTGTGAGTACACATACTCCACATCCACACCACTCCACACATAGCGACACTCCTTCTTGCCACCAACAACAACACTCTGTGGAAAACAGAAATAGAAAAACTAATAAATGCATGAACACTTAATAAATTAACACTTACTAGTGCTACAATGTGATGGATCACTAGCTACTGGTGAACTAGTGCTACAATGTGATGGATCACTAGCTACTGGTGAACTAGTGCTACAATGTGATGGATCACTAGCTACTGGTGAACTAGTGCTACAATGTGATGTATCACTAGCTACTGGTGAACTAGTGCTACAATGTGATGTATCACTAGCTACTGGTGAACTAGTGCTACAATGTGATGGATCACTAGCTACTGGTGAACTAGTGCTACAATGTGATGGATCACTAGCTACTGGTGAACTAGTGCTACAATGTGATGGATCACTAGCTACTGGTGAACTAGTGCTACAATGTGATGGATCACTAGCTACTGGTGAACTGGCTATGTACATATATGGCAAACAAGATGTAGAAATAAAAACTATACTTAGCAGTTTTGACAAATTATTGTTAAAAGTCAACCAGACCCCTACCATATGCCAGTCTCATCACACGCCACACACACACACACACTCAACTCCAGTGTTAGACAGAGAGGATTGGGCAGCCACACACACACACACACACACACATACACACACACACACACATACACACACACACACACAAACACAATGCAAATTCTCTTGCAACTGCTAGCGGTTATGTGCACCTGGCAGAGCCAGGATGCCTGTGCACAAAGCAGGCGGCACAGTGAGCCATGCAAGCAAAGCTCCTGGAGCCTGGCTAGGAACTAACAGGAGAACAGACCTTTCCTCACAGCAAGTGGTATGGGCACCCAAAGTCCCACCTGGACCATTGCTGTTTCATGAGAAAAGGCCTTGAATTTGCACCCCAACAAATGCCAGGTACCCAATCACTGCTGGGTGGACTGGTAGGAGGCAGATGAAAAATCAGATGGAAAATTGCCTGAGTTGGGCTTGAACTCAGGGACCTTAGGCCCTGAGCCAAGGGCACAACCACTACACCACACAGTCATCACACACACACACACACACACACACACACACACACACACACACACACACACACACACACACACACTTTGCCATTAAATTATGTCAAAGCAATAGATTTAATCTTTACTCTTTTTCTAGACCAGTAGGTGATATGCTCGCTCACAAATAAACATACACAAAGTTCTACAATATAGACACACTTGATTTGCTGACTGTCCAATATCATCCTCACCAGCTTCCCCTCCAGAGTCCCTGTGTGGGAGAAGACTCTGTATCGAGGAGCTTGAGTATCCTCACTCTCTGGGACTACATGAATCTCCAGACAAACAAAGGAAGTCTTCTGTGTCCTGGAGTCTGCTTTCTGTGAATTATTGTAATATAAATGTCACATTCATAGAACAGATTAATTCACACTTGGTAGCAACTCCTAACCTGCAAGAAGGAATGTCTGGCAATGACATAGTTGTCTTCTGGAAATGAAGGAGCATCAGTCAACTTATGGGGCCATACACAAACCCTAAATGAATGTTTAAAAGAAGAAGAAGCATATATATAGTAGTGTTGCACCAATCATCGGATCAGTTATCTGTACAGCCAATATTTTCATATTGTTGTCCCCTATTAGTACACTTGTCCCCCCCCCCCCTCTCCCTTTCCCCCTTCTTTTACACTCTTTCTTTTACTCCCTCAATAATTTCTCTGGTGTTTTTTTTTTTCCTAAGTTATTTTCTCCGTTCCCCCAAAACATTGATGTACATGACAAAATAAAATCAGTTGTGGAAAGTCATCAAAGACCTTGTTGAGCTATACAATATAGAAACCCTGCCCTGAAGGCAAGGGTACTACACATAGTATCCCTCCCTGAAGGATCTAAGGGAGTCCCAATTGTTAGGAATAGTTGCTATGGGCCTTCAGACCAAAAAAATGGTAGTTTCAACTGAGAACACCTACCTATTACAAAATAAAATGGCAATAATGTATTAGAGTCTATGGGAGAAGTCAGGTTTGAAGTTTCTGGGGAACCTTGTGGTGCTGTGTTTGTATTAAACCTGTATTTTTTTAGTGACAAGGAATTTGTAACAATAGTTTTGTGAGATAAATTGATCGTATCGTAGTGCTTCAAAATGTTTGCTCTTTAATGTGTATAGACACATTCTGTTGACATTGCAGTGCTTAAAAACACCTGCATTACTTATGGTGATTTCCTGTAACTAAGTCAGAATGCAGCAGTGAAAGATTACTAGATGGGATGGAGGGGATGTAAGCCTTTCCAGCAGCTGCCCCACTACATAGGTTTACTTCATAACCCACACACAGTAGCTCTTACTTGAGTTGGTTCATATTGATAGTTGACTTGGGTTTCTTCATCCTCTTGCTAGCATTGGCCTTGTCTTGTGTAGATGCTGACAAACAAAAAAATATAAATATTATTACTATCATTTTTAAAAAGAAATAATACATCACTCTGAATTTTTGGCATCACTAATATAACACATTGCATAAAAATTTTAAAGACAGAAAAAGGACTTCAGGGCACAGTTATAGGCACAGGCAGTGAAATCCCACATACAATTTCATCATATAGAGTACTGTATGATGACTACAGACTCATACAGTATTAAAACTAATTCATGTATTATCAAAACATCGACCATACCTATTATTTTGCCCAAGCCAAACTCCTTAGCGGCTGTCTTCCCCACCACAACGTACGGGTCTACCTCCACCAGTTTGCCAGCCTCTACACACTTGTGGATGAATTCTGTAGAGACGACAGGAATGCCCCACTTCTGGGCCATGCGACTCTTGTAGGAATCCTGGGCCTTCTCTGCATTGTTCACCACTAAATATGTTGTCTAAACAACAACAACAACAACAACAACTATGACCACTTCTCTAAATTGTCCACCACTAAATAAGTTTCTACAACAATGAAGATGACAATAAAAATAGAAGGAAAAAAAAAAGACTATAATAACTAGTCTCACGCCAGACCCTTTACCAACTGCTATGCTGGGAAAGAGGTACCAAAAACTCCTCTAGCTCTCAGAGGTGAGTTGCGATTCCAATAATGGTTGCATAACTTTAGCTTACCACAGCCATCAGCATTTTCTGCTGCCAAGACTTACGTGTACTAGAGGAACTAGCTGCAGATAAGGTGGCCAATATTTAGGATATGCTGAAGGACAAGTAGTTGCAGGCCTCGTATGTGGTAAATATTATACAAAACAATCTTTGAGGTGGAAGAGATCTGATGGTACAAAAAGTATACACAAGATTTTGTGGCAGCAGTGCATTATGACGTATAAATAATGCTATCTTCCATTTTGTGGATAATTGCAAGCATTTGGGTCATGGCAGTTTTGTGCTTTTGGCTGTGAATTATTGCCACCAGACCACCTTCCTAGCGTAGGAGTAGGTAAATGGGAAAGCTAGCAAGATCACACAATACAACAACTGAACATATAACAGAGTTTTTTAATTATGTATATATACGGTAAAGTGGATTCAATGCCATAGTAATAACTCCCCGCAACTGTTTGAAAAAAAAGCAACAAAAAAAAAACAAGTCATGTTATTGGCGAGCGAGCGAGACACTTACAAGGGGGAACACAATTGAAAATCGGGGATGTTTGTTTATATGTTTGGACGTATGTATGTCATTTTGTACTTTGACCCTCCGTATTTTTGTGTTCGCTCCGCGTTCGACCCCGTCCCAAACTTCACTAAACAGAATACTCCCGTTTAGCGACCATTACCCGTATCACCTTAGAAATTGAATTGTTTACAGCTTTGAATTGTTTTGCGGGTGCAGTTATAACTAAAAAACTTATGGGAGCTCCATTTCTATTCGAGTTAGTGGCAGTGGTAAGTTAATACGTTATTTGTCACAGTTATAAGCCCTACTCAACAGCATTTACTTGAAAATTCATTGTCCACTAGACGAACCACGAAGGTAAGTCTTGCGTAGGTATGTTCAGTTGTGTGAAAGTATTGTGCGTTACAACTACTATTAAGAATATCACAAAGAAAACTTTAAATAACGTGATTTGATTTTGTTGCTTCTTTTTCAATTTAAACAGTTGCGGGAGCAGGTTGAATCCCCTTTACCACATACGTAATTTAAAAACTCAGTGTGGATAGAAGAGGGCGGGCTAATGCCATAATAAACATAGCTGGCACTTCCTTATAAGGCAGTAGATGAACTTATTTTAGTAGCTTGAGTGTTAGTTGTTAAAATCAAATTTAACAATAGTGTAGTTTAAGGCTCGCTCGCCATTTGTGCTCAAGCACACCACTAGTTTAAGTTTTCTTTGTGATATTCCTATTCTAAGTAGTAGTTGTAACACACAATACTTTCACACAACTGAACATGGCCACAATGATCCTAACCCCCTCCCCCAGCTTTCATACCATTCGGAATGAATATCTCATTTTGCAGCTGTGCAATAGTAGAATACTCATATACCTACAATAATCGTACCTTGTTAGTGACAATGAACGATACTACTCCTTCATTAGCAGTAATCTTTTTTTTGAGGGCTACTTTCTCTTTAAATCGGACAGAGGAGTCAAACTCCAAAGCTATCTGGCAACCCTCAAACATCATTAATTAGGGCACACGGCGAGACAACCTCGGGTACCACCGATATTATACAGTCACACTACTCCTAGCTATACGTTACACGAAACCACTACATACTTTTTAATCATTTAGCAAGCAGGTAAAGGGTTGCCAACGCGAAGGAGGTGTGGTGAATGTAAGGGGGGGTAGGGGCTTCAGCTCCCTGAAGTGAATAATGGTAAAATAAAACAAGATGGCTTGAAATTGTTATTTACAGAGCCATGCCCATTATTTGAAGACTCCAATGCCAAAATGTTAGATACTAATAGATGTCATTTGATACTTACAAAAATATGGTTTTAATAAAATGTGTGGGTGTGAATGTGCAGCCACATTTAAGCCCCCCTGTCCTCTGGTCCCTCTCTTCCAGAGTGCTTGTCTACGCCCATAACATGCAACCCTACTTTCTCTTTCATAGACCAAGCTCAAGTTCTATAAAAACAGTAATTGTTCTGTATGGGTGTCATACAAGGATTTCTTGCTGGGGGTGAGACACTATTGTTCTTAGGCACACCCATTTTAAACCCACACCACTTTGATGCACATGCCTACATGAAAGAGTATATAGCTACAGATAGTATATGTGGTCACATGATTTTATATAGAGTTGTTTTGGTTTAGAGATACCAGACTTTTCAGTTATTCGTGATACTAAAGATCTTGAAGCTAAGCTTTCCCCCCTAATACTCCCTGAATTAGTCTTTAGTATGTCTTCAATAGCATGTAATAGGTCAACTTAGTTTTGATTAACTTGTGTTGCTTCTCAACTTCTTCAATAATTGGATTCCTTCAGGAAGTAGTTTCATGTACTTTTGCCCCCAAATAGCTTCAAAATAGCTCATTTGCAGCTATTACTTGTATAGCTATGTGTACACATATTATGGTTACAAGCAGATGCAATAATTGGCCTAAAGCATACAAAACTGCTCTTCTTATTCAGTCATCATCAGCTGCAGCAGCTGAACATATATTCATATTCATGTTTACTGTCTATCTAACATATAAAGAGTACTTAATTTAAGACTAATGATCATTTTAGGCAAGTTTTAAAAGAATTTTAGGTACAAAATTGAGAATTTAGTATTAAAGGTAAAACAATGAATAAACTGAGCATAATTAAGCAATCCCTAATGAATTAGTTGCAATAAAAAATTACACCATCCACTTTACTGGTAGGTTTAGTTTATCGAATTTTATTTTTTCTCACCAGTAAAACACCACATGACCAAGGCCCTAGCCCTAGCCCTAGGCATAGGTTTTAATTAGCTAACTAAAAATGACACTTAATTTTATGTTCCGACTCATGAAATTAAAATTTAGCTAACATATTATATAAATTCTAGGGAGGGTGAAATCCCACCTATACCTTGGTGTAAAGGTTACAATTTAGGAATATCATTATTTGTTGGCAAGTGAGACACTTACAGGGGTAATACAATTGACATTCCATGGTGTTTATTTGTATTTTTATTTATAAGTGTGACCCCTTTTTCTGCCCACACCAACAATTACATAAATTGGTAAGGCGGCTTGATAAAACAACAAAGTAATGAACCTGTTGACCATTCAGTAAATGAGTTGTGAAGGACTAGCAATTATGCTATCAATGTATAGGCACGAGTCCACATAGTACCTCATCAATGAAATACTGAAATGTGTACATCAAACATGTTTATAGCATCCTTTAGTTAAAGCACTGATGATGGCAAGTTGAATAGCAGCTGAAAATATTTGAATGAAAAGCAAATATGTCGGTGATCTAAACCTTATAATCCAATAGTGCCACTTTTGTAGAGGGATGAACAGACTGCTACTTGGTTTTAGCTTGCTGCTCAGAGTGAGACAATAGTGTAAACTTCAGTCAAAGGTCAAGTATTCTTGCTTTTATATGCTTAGCATTCAATAGCATTGCTTGGTAATAGCAATTGTAGGTTGTCAATGCTTGCTTTGTAGCTATGCCTTCATCGCTTTCAAATATGAAGATTAATATGGTTGAATCGTCAGATACAATATTTTATTATCTGAAAAGAAGAATCTGATGTTAGAGATAAAATATTACTGCAATCAGAAAAGTTAGCTGTAGCTGTTCGGTGATATAATATGATCATAATTAGCTATGATCCTCATTTCAATCAATTATGTGCATTCCTTGTATGTAGCTCACGTTAAAAATTGCATCCATCCTCAGAAAGTTAAAATGCATGATGTCATTTTAGTATGTAGAGAAACTTTTTAGTCTCAAAAGTATTTTTTACCCAAACTACATGTAGGGCCAACGTTTTATGATATAATACACAAAAGTTAAAAAAACACAAAACACAATATTTTTTTTTACAGACTCCCAGTACTAGCTGCCTATTCTACCAGTGCTATCTATGTTACCAACCAGTACTATCATTAATTATATGCTAGTATGTGACATAGCAATGTTATAATGATATTCACACCTAGTTAGAGCTGTAATTCCAGAGCGCCTTCCCAATATCTGGTGTGGGTTCCAATATCACATAAAAAAAATAGGATGTTCAACATTAAAAGTTTTCTTGAAGGCATCCTCCCAGTTATGCCCCAACTCCAGCTGGGAGTAGAGACTGGGATATTTCTTGTCTGTAGCAGCTGCAAAGTTAACAGCCTTCTTGAAGGACTCTGCAAATTTTGTAGGTTTGATTGGAGTATCACCAAGCTTAATTTTAGGAGTGAAGAGCACTGGGAAGGACTTGTCTTTGTCTGTGATGAGAGAGAGCCTCTTCAAAATCAACAAAGTTGCAATGAGTTTCACCAGATTAGTATATAGAGTGGGGCCTGAAATAATAATAAATAATAAAAATATATAAAATAAAATAAAACAATTACATCTGGAACTTGAGGCGTTCAAACTTTATGATAATTATCCAATTAGTCAAGCTACAGCAGAGAAATTAAAAATCATAAAACCAGCTGACAGAAAAGATTTTGGCATGGCTGCAAGCTTAATCATATTTTAATGTCAAGATCAGCAATAGCACGAAAGATTTCAGGTCAATAGAAACACTAATACACGCACACACACACACACACACACAAAGACTGTGGTAACGGCTAAGGAACTTCAGAGACATATCGACTGTAACACTTCTTGTCACTTCCATTCATGTACCACTTCACACCAATTAATAACTCTTTCATACCTAATGCATGCATAAACATCATGGTTTTGAGTACACCATATATTAGTCTATTCTTTTTGTAACTTCAGTCATTCTTTGTCGAAACGTCGGTAATTTGTATTGTATTTGAATTATAATAACTCAACTGTGAAGTCAATTGTACCTTGGGAAATAATTAATATCAGCAAGCTAATAGTTTTTCTACATTTAATTTAATTTACTCCTGCGGCCAGACTGGTACTTTTGCGCCGCTTTGTGTGCTAAGCCAAGTTATTACAAAGACGATATAGAAAAAAAAAAAGGGAGTTTAGAAATTAGCTGGGATTAATGAATGGATCAAACCCTGATCTAACACTGAGCATGTGATACAAGAGTCAACATGTATTTTCCGACTGAAATTTAAATTTTGAATGCTAACCTCTAATAATATTTATTGGTTAGTTAATTGTTTAAGATATATTTGTGCTATTCTTTAGCAACACACAGCGTACACACTTGTTCACTGACACAAGTGCAAGACTTACATTGTATTATCTCTGTGACTTGACAATTGCAATTGGGTACGCAATTAAACTTAGTCATTGATACGGGTAAGGATCGCTAAACCAAAGGATTCCGTTTCTAGCCGCTTTCAAAAGTTGACTCCATTGAAAATGCTCTATTGTGCCAGAGCTTTAGTAAATAACGCTTTCTCTAAGTGACTTGACTATTGGACAATGAATTTTCAATTAAGTACAATTCTGTTAAGTAAGGTATATAGCTATGACCACCACCACTAATAGAATAGAAAATGACTCTGCTAAGTTTGTGCAAAACCTAACTGCAAACATCTCTCCTCTTCTTTCTCTTAGCTCTTCCCATTTTTGTTTTCCTGGCATTATTTCGAAGTTTCTTCTCTCCTAAGTTTCTTGAGCTCGCGCCAATGTTTATGTGTTAAATAGCCGCCCGGGGTGGACACGCATTGACCTCTTCGAACTTTGCCACATAAATATACACCAAAATCTCAATTGAGACTCATTAGTGAGAGTCTTATTTCGCTCGCCCAATAATTTCTGGGAAAGGCTATTACCTGGAAATAATGTAAACCGCAACCGTTCCGGCTATGGGACAGCAAACCTACCCCCACTCAGTAAACTTCTGAGAGTACGCCACAACTCTACAACCAAAATCCTTTTAATTGCAAGATATCATAATTGCTGGTTTATAGTTAATCATTCCATCTTTCAAGTGAAATTTTAGTGAAAATGCAGCTCTCTTTAGTGCAGCAATACTGTGTAGCTATCCTGACATCGAGTCTGGTCACTTGATAATATAATCACTGCACTGATGGACAACCCAAGAAACCCTATCATCTTACAAATAACCATTAATATTACATGCATTCTCTCTATAGGCTTTTTTAATTTTAACAATACAGAATTAAATTTATTTTTGGCTGACCGGGAATTGAGCCCAGGACCGCTTGCTTAATGCACAAGTGCTCTTCTACTGAGCTACAACAACGTGCCAGCAACAAAGGCTAAGACTGTGTAATAATAATAATAATAATAATAATAATAATAATAATAATAACAATAATAATAATAATCTGCCTATACAGTAGAATTCCATGGTTGCTATGAAGAAATTTTGGTAGAGATGTCACTCTCTAGCGCAAGCCCACAATTATTCTCCAACATTTACTGTCGACCCCGCCTACCTCTATTATCGTCCTAATATATGGCAGAAGTCGCAGATTTTAGTAAATTTACACAGCAACCATTCAGAGGTACTTAAGAGAATGGTTGAGCAAGAGTTCATGAGTTATATTGGCGAGCCTTTTGAGCTTGTCTGCAGATAGTTGAGGGTGGAACAGTAGCCTATAGACAGACATTAGTGCTCAATTTTGAGTCCAATAGCTATCTTGTAAGTTATAAGACTGTAACAACTGCTCAAAAAAACTTTGTCACAAACAACAACAAAAAACACCAAAATATTGAATACATTTGGTAAACGGTACACATAAGGGGAGATTACAATGGTGAAGAAGTTATACTGGAATCCTTGTTTGTCAGTCAGTAATTGATGTATTAGACGCAACGGCAGGTCAATATTTGATGGCCATAACTGATAAATTGAGCTTGACTGTTTTTACTTAAGCTTTGCCTGGAGTCCTACGAATGGCGATACAAACAAGTAAAGCAAAGCTATCTAGTATCAATTTTGCTTATTGTTGGTCCACACAATAACTTTAGTCACTTAGCTAACAATTGAGGCGCAAAATTGGGCTGATAATTGAGGACTATGCTAACTTGTGATGTTCAATATGTAAACGTAGCAGCTACCACAACACCAAATTGACCAATTAATAACTGAAAACTGCAAATCTCAAGTATTGCGTGCTACATAATCAGTTACACTCACCTAATGACTTAGCTCCAGCATTGTGCAGCAATTTCAGAGTGTGGTCAGAGTCTAGTCCTACCAGTGCTACTGAGGCCATGAGCCAGGAACCATCCTATTAGAAAAGACAACTTCTTGACATTACTCTCAATATGGGATTCACAAAGGAGTGACTTGGGTTTTTATCACAATACTAACCTATTTTTATTGGCTTATAACTAATTTATAGCCCGTGGACATAGCCATAGCAAATTTCTATTCCTGTAGTTAACTATTTTCAGGATGGAAAAGAATTAATTGTTTGCTTAGCCATGAAATGAACTTAAGGCAGCACTAAAGAGCTGAGTAATTAAAGACTTAACAAATTGGCTCTACTTACAGTTCTCTTTGATCATTTTCCCATTACTTTCAATGATTGCTGTGAACTATAAACTTTTCCCTTCCAATACATTTTTGTCCTGGAATTCTCAGGTCTATATCAGATTTATAGTATTTGACGACAAGCATGGTCGCTCAGGTAATTAATCCAGTCATTTTAAGGTTTGACCCTAAAATAATTGATGGATTCTGGTACTGTTCCACGTCACATTCAACATACTAAAAATCTATCAAAATCTGACCAATAGAAATGTGTTATTTTGTCCGTAATCTCATTAATATTCATGAGATGTCATTTGGCCTTATCTTGTGTCTTATTCAATTTAGAGAGACATAATTAAAGTCACTGGAGGCCTTGGTTCATAAGCTTTAAAATGATATATAAAACATTACCTTTATGTAAAAGTATAGAGGTTCTAGATAGCTAGGCAGCTTACAAGTCAATAAAGTTATATTCCACAGCATTTTTTATTTTTATCACTTTATACTATCAGATAACAGGCTCCTACTACTACTACCTCATGGCTAATTCTAATGGATATAGAGAATCAATCTGAACCCCAATCCCTCCCAAGAATTTAGAAGTATTTGTTAAAATATCAAATAGGAATTAAATAGCCAATAACGATACTCATAATAATAATAATAGAGCAATAATTAAATTATTCTGATTCTCTTACTATTAATGAAAAACTAGAAAATTTACAGGGTAGTGTGCCTATTCTTCTCCCTCCAAAATGCCAAAAATTGCTTGCCACTCCATTTCAAATTTGACCTTTAGCTATGCACTTACATTGTTCAATTCATGGTTGTAGTTCTAAAAGCAGTGACTTTATTCTCACAGTGCTAGGCAACACATTACGAAAATGAAGCTGAGTGTTTTATTTCTCATATACCATAATTAAGCTTTTTCTCTCAATAGCTCTAAATATTAATGCTGTTATCCCAATGTGTTTTTGCAACTTAATGTGCAATGTTAAAACTTGAAATTTAATATTTCGCACTTGATACCCGATTTTACAATTCATCCTTGCTAGAAGCAATATAAATGTGTATAGGTGTAGGTTAAACCACGACGTGGAGGTTGGTGCAGGATTTACACAAGTGAGGGCTGAAGGCCCGAGGATAGTGTAAATCATATACCAACCTAACAGAGTGGTGCATCTGACTTGTGTCATGGCTCTAGGCTATAGGAAACACATAAACACTAATTTTTTATTGGGCCATTCACTTATTCACCTCCAAGCAGGTGGGTATGAAATATATTCACCGCGAATTGAACAATCTGATTGGATAGTTTGAATGTACCATGATACAAATTATATATACATGTATTATAAAATTTTTTTTTATTGATGCACATTGTTTCCCCCCACTCCCTCCCAAGCGAATAACCCTGTATGAATCTCTGAGTGGCATTCACAGAAGGTGTTTCATCCGACACCAGCGAATAACCCTGTATGAATCTCTGAGTGGCATTCACAGAAGGTGTTTCATCCGACACCAGCGAATAACCCTGTATGAATCTCTGAGTGGCATTCACAGAAGGTGTTTCATCCGACACCAGCGAATAACCCTGTATGAATCTCTGAGTGGCATTCACAGAAGGTGTTTCATCCGACACCAGCGAATAACCCTGTATGAATCTCTGAGTGGCATTCACAGAAGGTGTTTCATCCGACACCAGCGAATAACCCTGTATGAATCTCTGAGTGGCATTCACAGAAGGTGTTTCATCCGACACCAGCGAATAACCCTGTATGAATCTCTGAGTGGCATTCACAGAAGGTGTTTCATCCGACACCAGCGAATAACCCTGTATGAATCTCTGAGTGGCATTCACAGAAATGTTTCATCCGACACCAGTGAATATCCTAGCTTTGATTTCTTAAGATTTGATTCTGCTCTAGACTATATTCCTGCAACATTGTGTTTTTTTTTTAATTCTCTGTTTATGAGAAAAGAGGAAAGTAGCTAGTATTGGGCAAGCCATCAAGCAGTTAGGTCATGTGCTGTCATTACTCAGGTAAAAGTGAAATAGACTGAAGCTATAGCCAGCAAACAACATCTCATGAATATTAATGAGCTTGTGAGCAGATACTACCTAAAAACATTTCTATTGGTCAGATTTTGGTAGATTTTTAGTATGTTGAACATGATCTGGAACAGTACCAGAATCCATCAAAAACCTTTTGTAGCAATTATTATAGGGTTAAGGTGTTTTTATCCATAAAATGACTGGACTAAATGGGCTATATATAAATATATACTATGCCTCAATACATATTCTTTCTCAAATAGTAGCTATATATATAATCAAAAATATATGAGCCCCACTTATAGTGTATAATACATTGACACGTATATACATCTAGATGCAGTCGGCTACTATCAAGAGCAGGAGAGGCTCTTGGAAGTCGTCACTATTAGCAATCCATCAATTGATCACAAAAAAAAAAATTTCACCAACCTCAGTTAGTGTAGCGAATATGTCATCCACATCCATGTCATTCACATTAATTTCCACTTCTACCTTCCATGGCTCTGAAAATGATGCACCAATGCCGACAGATTGATCAAGCTCTATTTCTTCCATGTCACCCTGAAGACAGATACAAATACAAATAATAATAATCACAGACAGTGAAGTTTACATAGGCCAACTAGCATACCTGCCACACAGCTGCACACTGTGATCCGATATAACTGCTTTCCATGTCCTTCTGAATACACATACAAATAAAAAAATATCATGGACAGCGACAGTTTACATGAAGTATAAGCCAACTAGCAAGTACCTACCACACCTGACACTTGATGTAGTAAGTTTAGAAATGCATTAGCATTAGTTTTTTTTTTGTCCATTCTGTCCATGTCAGCCTTTGACCACACTATCAGTTCATTGCACACCTTTTTAGATCGCTTTACCAATTAAGATTTTTCTTCTTCTGTATTCTCTGTTCCTGTCTCTTCTGCTGCAGTGAAGTAAGTTCTTTTGCTTCTTTGCCTTTTTGTTGTTTCAGTGACTTGTGGATATAGTTTATCTATTTTCCTTACTGCATTCATGATGAAGCTCGATAGTAATGGTTGACAATACCCCTTTACCAACTCATTCTTTTTGTGATGATTTATTCACGGACAGACGGACAACTGACAGACAAGAGCATCATTTCATAGATTGTGAATATCCTGTCACTTCAAATTCACTTATACTAATTAATGTGGTTAAATAGCCAATATATCATGACTTAGGGTGTTGGAACGGATGCAGCCATGGCCACCAATATTTTAACAAAAACTGGGCGTGTCAATTAAATTCTTCTACTTTTTACCTGATCTCTATCTCATGGTGGTCGTTGTTGCACTTGGGCGTTGAAATCGAGCAGTTGAAATGACTTCTGCCAGGATTAAAAAGCTAATATCGAGCCTTTTAGAAGATTTTTAGGAAACTCCGAATCAGTCTGTTCCTTTGTTTACCATTCCAAAGCGATCTTCTGGAAAAAAACAAATGCAGTTCAGAGGTCATTCCAGCATTGTTTGTCTGCAAAATGGCCATTTTTTTGCACTACTAGGAGTCTTCCCATTTAATTATTTGCCACATATACTTGAAGAAATAAAGCTATGGCTGCCACAAAAGGCAGGCACTTGTAAGTTATGAATAAATTCAGTTTTTAAAGTGTTTTTGTTGTTGTTGTCATTTTGTTGTTTTCTTTATATGTCCAAGTAGCTATATTAGCTATAAAATAATATAATATACTCTACAGAATAGCTATAATTAAAATTTAACATTATTATTTATTTGACATGAACAATGATTGTTTATAAAAAAAAATTGCTTTGTAATAATTAAAAAAATGGCTTGTTCTGAAATATTTGGTGTGATTACAGTGGCATTACTTGAATGAATGAGTGGGTGTGGCTAAATGGGTGTAGTTATAGTGGCCTCCCAATTCTATCTGGCTTCCTACTCACCTGTGACTCAAACTATATAATTTCTTACTAAATTTGTATAACAGCTGAGTTAGCTCCCTTACCTTAAAAGTGCTATTTTTCATTACTACTAATTGCTCTGATGTAGTAAAACAGGAGCACTGGTATTTTGTTTAAAATTCTTTTAAAAAATTCATCGGGAATTTGTCCACCTGGAAAACATTTTTTTATAGTATGAGTAATTAGAAGGTGAATAAGCTGTGCACTCTGTCTGAACCCAATAACAGCTCTAAGATCACCAGAAATTGAGCTTCAGATAGTATCGTTAGTGACGGTAAATAAAAAAAATTTAGCCCTTCTCTTTGCAGACTTTATACTTTTGTTTTAAAAATAGCAAATAGTTTTTTCTTCTTTTATCTCTTGCTAAATATACACAAAATAAAAAAATATTCACATGCTGGTCGTCATAATACAACAATTAAAGGGGCAAGGAAAGTTTAAAGGGAATGGATACAGTATATTATTTTATGGACCCATTTTAATTAATTATGATAAACCTTTCCTTTACCCTTTCCAATAACACTTTAACTGTGGTCGCTAACCCAACCCCAATCATGGATTGGTGTCCTAATTACACTAACTACCACATATTAGGGAGCAAGCCAGGCTGGTGAGGCTATGTGCATGTGTTAGGGTTGAACGCATGCGTGTCATGTGGTTACTAACTTACCCTTGGCTATTATGGGGGAAAGCCCGAGGGCCCCCTTCAATCTTAAGCTATGGGGGTGCTTGAGGCTCAGCCCTCCAGCCTGTCACATCTATAGGATGGTAAAGAATGAGGATGAGGTTAACCATCTAGAAAACAAAGGATTGAGGTTTTTTTTTGTTGTTTTTCGTTTTGGTGGCCTCTTGGGCTGGTAGCTGGGTCGTTTGAGGTTTTCTCAGTCCATTACAAGGCTGTGAGTCTCAGGCTGTCCCTTGTGACTAACGTGGAGCAGGCCTAAGGCACGAGGTTAGTCCCTGGCATGCGCATTAGCCACTAGTGGTGGCGGTGCCAATGAGCCGCCAATTCTGGTGCGCCTGCGCCTGCGTGACTCTGCCAGGGGGTGGCAGCTGCCTGCCCCTTGGCCTTGCGAACCCTAGCTAGCCCGCTCCCTCAGTTAACCTTGTTTAACTACCTTAAACTAATAACACTTTCAATTTAATGACATATTTAAATTGCACTGAGGCATTTAAATGATAGTAATTAACCTTTGACATGGGAGCAGTCTTCTTCATAGCTACTCCATCGTTTAAGCCAGGCTGACCAGGATGTGCCATATTAGTTACTGCTGATGCTTGAGCAGAAGCAAGCAACTGTGACCATTGCTGTAAAGCAGGTGGTGGTCCACCTGCAAAATATACCAAAACCGTGACTGAATAGAGATATACTAAGCTATTGTAGCTATTATACCAAACTGCTGATGAGAAGGTGGAGGTGGAGGAGAAGAAAAACTAAGCCATCCTCCATGACCTGTCATATGATGTGAAGATAAAGAAGCCGTTGAGAGTGGCTTCCGTTTTGCAAGGGCAGGTAGGGTAATGTTCTTTGCAATTACTGGAAGAGGATGACTAGCAGCAGGAGTGACTTTATCTCCAACTTTCTTTGTATTTAAAAATTGTAGTGGAGGAGCTTTAGATCGTAGAGGAACTCCAGGTAGTGGATGAGCTATAGCATGAGCTCGCATTGGTTGTAGAGACATTTTATGTATAGGTAATTTCTTTGGAGGTATGTCTAAAGACATGCACATAGACTCTGGTTCCTCCAACTCCTCCTCTATCAATTTAACTGCAGCAGTTGGTATTTGCTGGTGTGAGGCTGAGGCTGCAAAGAGACTTCTTGAAGCTACCTCCTGATCTTCAGACATGGTTTGCAAATTGTCCAGTTTTTTCTCCTCTCTCTCGCACTTTCGCTTTTTTCTTAGCATGGTTAACATCTCCTTCACTTCGTCTATTCCTGGCAGAATTTTATCTGCTCCTAGTTCCTGTCTAAAACGACCGTCCTTGAATAGAATATGAATTAGAACACCAGTCAACTAATAATGTTTTAAAGTTTCATTTTGTATCGAAGGTATTACATTAGTATACACCTACCGACTACCTATCACTCTGGTGCCCTACTATCATGAAACAATATTTTGAGAATATCCATCTAAAAGCCATAAAATAAATGTTTATTGATTATTTAGCCGTATGGGTCAAACTCAGTATGGATCGTCAGCAATGAGTCAGCCATAGTGAATTTGTGTAGAGTGGGGGAACTCAACACTAGGAGCATCTTCTCCAGCCATACCAGCCTACACATTTACATGTCTCCCTTTCGTTACCCCTTTCTGTCATGAGAACTATCATACCTTATCTGGGAACATTCCAGTGTCTTTAACAATACTCACCTTCACTTTGTGTGGAGGTCTCAAAGATAGGGAAGCTCTCAAATAACCATCATCCTTGAATAGAATATGCATTAGAACATCATAATTTTTTAAAGTTTCATTTTGTATCGAAGGTATTACATTAGTATACACGGACCGACTACCTATCACTCTGGTGCCCTACTATCAGTTTATATGAAACAATACTTTGAGAATATCCATCTAAAAGCAATAATATAAATGTTCATTGATTATTTAGCCGTATGGGTCAAACTCAGTATGGATCGTCAGCAATGAGTCAGCCATAGTGAATTTGTGTAGAGTGGGGGAACTCAACACTAGGAGCATCTTCTCTAGCCATACCAGCCTACACATTTACATGTCTCCCTTTCGTTACCCCTTTCTGTCATGAGAACTATCATACCTTATCCGGGAACATTCCAGTGTCTTTAACAATACTCTCCTTCACTTTGTGTGGAGGTCTCAAAGATAGGGAAGCTTTCAAATAACCATCATCCTTGAATAGAATATGCATTAGAACATCAGTCAACTAATAATGTTTTAAAGTTTCATTTTGTATTGAAAATTGTATTACATTAGTATACACGGACCGACTACCTATCACTCTGGTGCCCTACTATCAGTTTATACGAAATACTACTTTGAGAAAATCCATCTAAAAGCAATAAAATAAATGTTCATTGATTATTTAGCCGTATGGGTCAAACTCAGTATGGATCGTCAGCAATGAGTCAGCTAGCCATAGTGAATTTGTGAACACTAAGAGAAACATTTTCAAGCTCAGTTCAAAGAGTATGCAAGTAATGGTGCAAAGACTCGGGGAACTTTCTATCAAGGATATTGCAGGTACGAAATCAGTTAAAAAAATGTAGGGGCACAATTGAGTGAATCTTCCCTTAAACATGTCACTTTTGTTAGCAATTATGATATAACGCACATTAAATTACACAAATGCAAAAACTGGGTCCTTAGTTCTAACAGTTACTAAAAAATGAACTGGTCTTGAAGATTATATGATCAGCAATGTTTCTTTCTATGTCCAATGCTGCTGCCAATATAACAAGGGATATTGCTGTGATTCATAATCCATATGAGTTGATGCATTTGTAAAAAAAAAAAAAAATCCCCATAAATCTTTCTATTAGCTGACTTCTCATCTCCACCCACCCTCAAGCTGCAATCTTTCATTGACCTCCTCCACCTCTCTTTGCTTCTCCTAATGTCTCTACCTCCTCCACATCATTCACTAGAATATCAGACATACGTACCATACTTTTTGAAGTGCAGGAGGAGAAACTCTCTACTTTAACTTCCCTAATAAGAGGATCACACTGAAAATAATCACCCGAATTCTCAATAGGATCCACACAAGCATAGGACCTAGTCAGTATACTTTCCTTCTTTTTTTAATTTTATTTATTTATTTTTTTTTTAATTCTTCACTTTTATTCATTTGTTTAACCTTCTTAGGGTCAGCTCCCTGGTCCAGACTCCAGCCCATGTAGTCTAACTTGTCTACTCTTTCTTTGTCCACCAACTCCTCCATGGATGGACCAGAGTCCTGCTCCAACTTCTCATCCTACATATAAATACATAAACAAACAAATAAATAAGAGTGCATAAACACATACATGGACATATTTGTGAGCATACACACACACATACTTATACTAGTGACATGTAAGTCAGTTTAAAGTAAGACCTCACCTTGTGTCTCTCCTCTATGGCCACAAAGCTGGTGAACTGAGACACAATGGAGTACTCCTTACTGATGTTGATAATGTAAGACTTCCTGTCTCTCTTCACAATCTGGGATAGACAAATACACACATACACACACATATACATACAGGATTTGTGATACCTATTCTATGCACACTGTAATTACATACATATAATATATATTTAGAATGTTGCTGGTCACATGTGAGCAACCAGTCGGCCAGATACAAGAATATATTAAACTAGAATCGCACTCTGTAGCATTTAGAAATTGAGTATAAAAGGATTAGACTACTACAGTGTGTCCTAGTTGAGTTGGCACGACTGCAAGTGCGGTAAATGAGGAATGGACTTGGTAAAAAACCGGAAGCAATTTAGTCATGTGAACTAATTGCAATTGACACGCAAGTAAATCAACGTTCACGTGAAACGGGGTGGCTACTTGGGTGCACATTATTAATGCAATAACTTTTGCAGAATTTAGTCAAGGTCGTCTTGCAGTTCTAAATAATTACTTCCTGACGCTGTTCTGTTCATAGGTACGCACGCACCTAGAGAGAAGAACCTGAAGGAGTGATATTACCAGCCACAGAAGATTAAGGCGGCCCAATATTGTAAGCTTTTTGAGAGTACTGAAACATCCACGGTGTCTAACTATGAGAATTGTGCTGTAGCTCACAAAGATGACACTATTGTCCTTGTTTGAAATCTTCTTTAAGCTAAATTTTTATTGTCAATTATTTCATAATATATTCACTGATCATAATATTACAATTAAATTATCACAACAATTAATATTTACAGACAAATAGTACAGAAATAAGAATGATAATGAAAAGCTTCTTTAGTAGCTAACCCTGAAGTGAAGGTGGAGTCATTCAGAATTGCCACAATAATTCTAGGGGAAAAAAATTAGTGGAAAGGTAAGAAATCTGAATAAAAAAGCTCTAACAACCACACAATTGGGATATGTTTGATTTGTAAACTGACACTACAGCTATATTACACTTTCCTCCTTGCCCTGTCTTTTTCATTTCTTATCTCTCTCCTTACTAATTTTTCTTCTGGAGTCTAACGCCCTCAAAGCTCTTGACGGAGCGTTTCTAACGTTTTGCTCTTTCGCAGAATTTGTTTCACTGGGCATCGCTACTTCGTACGGCGGGTAAACAAACAAAATGTTGCTAAGAAGGTTACCCGGCCCGCGCAAGCGCGTAGGAGAAAAGGTACACACATACGCCCACGCAAGAACAAAAACAATTCCTAGACCTAAATATATATATATATATCGCGGACTCATTAGTAAGTCAGCTCCGCTCGCTTCGCTGAATAATAATATATCTATATTATAGACTACCATGTAAGTATTAATCCCTCCTTTTTTTGTATATAAGTGTCAGTTATCAAAGTTGTCGCACATATTGGTAGTGATTATCAACTATATGATCATGAATCTGGAAAAATGGCATCAGCAGGAGTGTCAGTGGTGACTGAGGACCAAAACTAGAACCAGTTCTAACAAGAATAGGGATTAGATGTATTCCCTCGCTTTCGCAGGCTTTTGTAAACAATACAGAATTAAAAATATTTGGTCGCCACCAGGAATCAAACCAGGACTGTTTGCTTAACGCACAAGCGCTCTGCCACTGAGCTACGACAACTAGCCGGCAAACAAATACAGCAATTCTGTATTTATACTGTTGGGGTACTGCTATGCTACAGTCTCGCTCTTAGACCAATGAAGATTTTCTTTTTTTATAAAGATTACTTATATTTTTTTACTCCACTAATTCCTGGTGGCGACCAAATATTTTTAATTCTGTATTGTTTTAAAAAAGCCTGTGAAAGAGAGAGAATACATCTAATGAGTAAAATGCTGAGAAAGAAATTATGAAGAAATAGTAATGGAGGGCACTCAAAACTCGTTTATTTATTCCTGCTTTTTAAAGCCTGAACAAGTCATAATTGCCAGCAACCAGTAGTGTGTACCACCGATAGGTGCTTACCAGATAGACTATGATACTACTACAACTACTTCTACTACTACTACAAGCACCACCCCCAACACTACTACCATTACAACTAATTAATTATTATAATCATCATAATCTGTTTTAAAAAAAGACTTCTTAAAGTGACGAGAGTATCTCACGTAATAAAATATTAGATACATCTGCTGCTATCCTAATGGCATAAAGGAGAGTGCCTCCTAACATAAGTGAACATACTTCATGTTCCATCCTGTTGCTGTCCAGAGAGCCCTCAGTCCAGTCTCTAATGAGTGCCCTAGCAGTGAGTTGATGCAACATCTAATACACATGAGTGTGTGTGTATGTACACTACAGTGACTGGATGGTCCAGTAGAGATAAGATACTGTAACTTGTACCTTTCCTTTGGTCATGGCCAGGTCTGAGGTGGACACCATGGTCTCCACTTGCTTGCAACCTATCCTGGCCTTCAGACTCGCCTGCTTACAGTGAGGGACAAACCCGTACACTACCTGACGACTGCCATTGAACAAGGACACCAGTTCTACTGGAGCCTGCACAAACACACACATGCACTGCCAATCTGGACACGCCCCCTCTCTAGACTCTCACCTGTATAGGTTTGGGGGCGTTGTCATCAAACTGCTGCCACTGGACACAGACTGAGGAGAGAGCAGGTTGGAAGGCCTTGTCTAACTGAGACTTGACTTTGCGCTCCCACTTGGACTTGGTCTTGGGGTCAAAGAACTCCGCCCACCCTGCTCCTACATGTGCCATGAGGCGAAGAAAATGTTTGTTGGTTGCAGAACTGAAATAAATACACACAAGCCAGAGAGATGATATAAAACATGGTAAGGGGTCTTTACTCTTACTCGACTCCCAGTGTGAACAGTCTGGACTGCTTTATCCCGTGCTGGATAGCTGCAATGGTGGAAGACTCTTCAGACATGTGACCATCTGATATCAAGAAGATGGAGCGAGGAGGAAGAGTGGACGTGTTTGACACACCCACCTTTTGGGTGTGGTCTGACAACAGAAACAACGAGTGCAAGGGCTTCCACACATCTGTCGTTCCCATGGTAGCCGAGCATTTCTACATTGAATGGACTAGTCCACTAGTACTGGGAGAATGTATTGCATTAAAACAACATACCAGGACAAATTGTTGTGCAGTATTGAGTGTGTCCTTTGTCTTGGGAACACTGGAGGGAAACACAGCATCATGTGCTGCAAAACAACAACAAACAACATCAAATAAATAACAACAACAACAATATTAGAAATTCCTTACTAGCTCCAAATGTGAGTACATTAAAGCGACATTTCAGAGGCAAGTGATGAAGGAGAAGGAGAAGAACCTTCTTGGCATTTGTTAAAGCTTCTCCCTGAAATTAAAATTATTAATAACATTCTTCAGAGTATAGAAATACAGTTATATTTGAACAGAGTGCCTGACTAACTGATCTACTGATGCCTTACCTTCATGGAGTTGGAGAGATCCAGTAAAAAGACTACCTCATTCTCTGAGATACAGTCTACTTCAAACTCCGGGTAAAATGTCAACATACACGCCTACACACAGTGACAAACCATCCCATAATAAAACAGACACACCCACTTGGTGGTACTATGGCAACTACACATCATACATGGTGTCCCTGGTTGTCTTCCTCCACCCACATGCGAGGCATATGGATCTCTGCCAGACTGATGTGCAGCTGAAAGCCAGTCCCCAGAACACTGCCTGCACACAGTTCCACTGTGGCCTTACTGGCAGTTTTCTACAATATCACAAAACAGATAGAGGACTCCTCCCACTCTCACTGGTACACCAGAGATACTGAACACACTCACTCACCTTCATCTTTATCTTGTGAGTGGGACACTCAATAGACTTTATGTCAAATGGCATCTCAACAAACACTTGAACTGACAAGTTATCACTACAGACAGACAAACAGACAGACAGACAGACAGACAGACAGAATGATAGACGAACCAGTTATCACTATTAATATAAATGAACATTAAAGATAGATAAATATTCAGACAGACTGATTCACAGATAGACAGACAGAAAGACAGACAGACAGATAGACAGACAGACAGACAGACAGACAGACACAGAGAGAGAGACAGAGAGACAGGACAGGACAGACCTTTGTTTCTTGACTTTGATTTTCTCTACAGTGGTTTGAGTAGTCTGGTCTAAGGCAGTGTCCTGTTTCCATGGCGCCACAGACCCAGGTAACCTGAACACTATGTGATCTCCTTCCACACTCAGTTCAGCCACATATGTAATTTTAATAAGGACACTGGCTCCAGGTGGTAAGTTACCAACACTGACTGTAAACACATCCTACAAATATATTAATATTATAACAACGCTGGCTCCAGGTGGTAAGTTACCAACACTAACCTTAAACACATCCTATAAAAATATATTTTAAATTAATTTCACTTAGCTTGGCTCATTCGCCAATAATTTTTATTTACAACGTTGTAAATAAAAAGTATTGGCGAATGAGCCAAGCTAAGTGAGACCCTATCAATATGTACAAATTGGAGCAAAGTAAAATGGACACATATTTTACCGGGTGCCTCTCTATTGGGCACATGCAACTTAATTCTCACCAATCTGACGATCATTACCCATCAGAAATGCACATGGTTAGTACAAGCTTCAGAGAGTTATGAAGCAGCTTATGGAAGGGTTCAATGGTAGAGAATAGTAATTATGGATAAGTATAGGTTACACCACGACATGGAGGTCAGTATAAGATGTACATAACCGAGGGCTGAAGGCCTGGGGATAGTGTAAATAATACAATACCGACCGAACACAAAGTGGTGCTACTGACTTGTACCATGGCTCTAAGCTATACGAATTGCAGTAAAACACATTTTGATTGGACGGTTTATTTATTCACCTCCTAGGAGGTGGGTATGAAATTTATTGGACCTCGAATTGAGCAATATGATTGGACAGTTTGAACGTATACATGTAATACAAAATACTTTATACTACTGCATTCCTGATTTGCAAGTACAAGTACATCAAGTGCTACTGTTTGGCAGGTATGTGCTAGATTCATATTATATTCACTGACTCACAGGTGTCTCTTCGTCCATGAGGTAGGCTCCGTGTCCTTTAGAGATGGCCTCCTTGTACTCTCTGTGTGCCTGCTCCTTCTCCTTCACCTCACCCACAATATGCTTGCCATTGATGAAGGCCTCAAACCCACACACAGCGGCCATGTCATCCAGGGGAAACACATACTTGGCCTCTATGGGCATGCGACTCTTGTTCTTGTAGGCCTGCAGGACAACCACACGAGCTGCCAGGTCCAAAAGCTGGGCACAAACATGCACACTCTCCAGGGGCACTTCTGCACCTCCCACCTTCAGCCCCGCCTCCACTTTCTGCAGAGGGTCTGCTATGTCCTTCACGTCATCCAGACTCACTGAAAAAAAAGGGAAAGTCAGTAAAAAAATAAAAAATAAAAAATTTTTTGGTTAAGGTTGCTAATTCTGCTATAATTTCTCAAGTATGTGTAATAGAAAGCTAAAAAATTGTAGTATCATACATTAATGTCATATTAACATACAGACAGAACCATTTTGTGGGTTTGTGGTTATTTTTGTGGTTATAGGTGACGGACCTGGGAGCTTCAAGACAGTGAATTTGGAAGTTTTATGAGCCTGATTTTGTGGGCACACGAAATTTGAATCTCAAAATATTTTAAATTTTAAGAAATAGTGTTTAAGCCAGGATTTTTGAATTTATGGAGTTACATCAGACTAATGATGTAAAATTACCTTAAAATTATTATGTATAACTTTGGTAGCTATATCCTGAAAATTAAGTGAGTTGTGGCTGTTTTTCACCAAAAAAATTTTAGGCACGGTAAGGGTCATCAAATGATGACGTTTAGAGCGGGTTGTGGGCCTTTAGCACTGGCCGCTCCGCCGGTCCGGCTGGTACGGCCATGGCCGGACCACTTTTTTTCCAAAAGTGGGCGTGGTTCACAGTCCCTTTACCCAACCGGTATTATACGCATGCGCATTGTGGAGTTACTATAAGTGCTATTGCAGCTGGACTTTAGTATGGCTTCTTCGTCCGTAACTCCAGCACGCACTGTGTTGGGAGATAGTCCTCATCAACCAAAGGAGTTCAATTTTCCAAAGCGAAGTTTTGGCAAAAAGACCCCTGTTTACGGCAGCTTTCAATCTAGCTGGTTTACCAGTTGGAAATGGCTTCACTATCTTGAGGCTGAGGACATTACTCTTTGTTTTCTATGCTTAAAAGCAAAAGAGAAAGGGGTAATTGTTACATCAAACTTGGGGAGTTGTGACCAAGCATTTGTAAGTTTTGGTTTAGTTCCTATAATGTTAGCTAGTAACCGTGCATGAAACTTGTGTGTAGCTATCAAGAGGGTTTTCCAACTGGAAAGATGCCATTGTTGCCTTTAAAAAGCATGAGAAGAGTGCTTGCCATAAACTAGCCATTGATGTGCTTGTGACAGTGCCAGAAACTGTTGGTAATGTTGGAGAAATGCTGGTTAATTCTTTAGCACAAGAAAGAGCTTCCAATCGGCACTGTTTGCTTGTGATTATGGAGAGTTTGAAGTTTTTGGCCAGACAAGGTTGTGCTATTCAAGGACATACTGAGAAAGGTGATGGAAACCTTTACCAGCTTCTTACACTGAGAAGTTCATCTGATACTAAGGTATTTCAATAAGTGCTATTTAATTGTAATTTGAATTTTTAGAAATGAAGTTTTGATCATTTTTGTAGTTGCAACAATGGCTAAAACGCAAAAGTGAGGCTTATCTTAGTCATGAGGTACAGAATGAAATGCTGAAGTTAATGTCCTTGAATACATTAAGAAAGATAGCTTGTGATCTTCAAGCGACAGAATTTGTGACTATTATGTTGGATGAGTGTGCTGATATATCTAATAAAGAGCAAGTAAGTAGTTAAAGTTTATATAGTCCTACACTTGATGTAACTAATAACATCTTTTTTGTTGCTTGAATATCAATAGGTTGTGTTAGTGCTACGATGGGTTGATACGGAGCTGGAAGTTCATGAGGAGTTTATTGGCTTGTATTCAGTTTCCTCTATTGATTCTTCTGCATTATTTGCAGTGGTAAAGGATAGTTTTTTACGATTGAATATTTCACTTGCAAAGGTCAGGGGTCAGTGCTACGATGGAGCCAGTAACATGAGTGGAAGAAGAAGTGGCTTGGCAAAGAAAATCATGGATGAGCAGCCTCTGGCCTTCTACACACACTGCTATGGTCATTCATTAAACTTGGCTGTTTCTGACCTCATCAAGAATAGCAGTACTATGAAGCGAGTCCTAGATATTGCACATGAGATCACTAAACTGGTGAAGTATTCCCCTAGAAGAGAATCTCTTTTTCGTGATATTAAAGATGAATTATCACCTAGTTCACCCGGCATTCGTGTAATGTGTCCAACCAGGTGGACAGTGAAAGCAGATACATTGCAAAGTATTGTCAGCAATTATTCCACACTCCAAGAACTTTGGGATCAAGCTGTTGAAATTGTGCATGATAGTGACACAACAGCAAGAATTGGAGGAATTGCTGCTCAGATGAAGTTATTTGATTTTTTTTTTGGTCTGGTGATAGGAGAAAATCTATTGCGAATCACCGACAATTTGAGTCAGACCCTTCAGAAGAAAAACTATTCAGCTGTTGAAGGACAAGTTACTGCACTTCAAACAAAGAAAACACTTGTGCATATGCGGTCAGAGGAATCTTTTGATCTTTTATGGACAAAAGTGGATAAAATGCGTTCAGGCAAAGATGTTGATGGTCCTAAGCTACCTCGAAAAAGAAGATGTCCTGTGCGGTTAGAAGATGGTAATGCACCTCCTGAGTATGATTTCTGTCCAAAACTCTATTATAGACGCATCTATTATGAAGCAATTGATATATTAATTCAATCAATTGGAGACAGGTTTGATCAAGAAGGCTACAAAATTTATAGTGTGATGGAATCTTTGTTTTATAAATTAATGAAAAAAGAAAACTACCAAGAGGAGCTCAGAAAGATTGCTGAAGTGTATGGCAATGACCTCAACATTGCCAATTTGGAAACTCAGCTCCTAGTTCTTTCAAGTAATATACCGGAAGATGTACACGATATACACACTCTAAGAAAGTATTTTCAACATTTGTTATCAGCGGAAAGAGAACTTATGTGTGAAGTTGTCCGTCTTCTAAAAATTATTTTGGTGATGCCTGCAACTAATTGCACAAGTGAGAGGTCATTTAGTGCACTGAGGAGGCTGAAGACATATCTGAGGTCAACTATGTCTCAGGAAAGACTCAACAGCCTGATGATTTTACACGTCCACAAAGATCACACGGACAACATGATTCTCTCTGATGTGGCCAATGACTTTATCAGTGGACGTGAAAGGCGGTCAAATGTTTTTGGAAAATTTTAATTCTTAACAACATATTATACTATTCAAACGACATTTGGTGTTATACCCATACTATACATGCGCATAAAAATGAATTTGTGAAAGTTTGATTGTAGTAAATCTACTGTGATTAATCTTGTACTGTTCAAATATTAAAATTTTATGATCTGATTGAAACAATGGTATAGTTAGCTATCTTTGAGGTTGATGCCTTTTATTCTTTTCTTTTCCTCTTTCTTGATCATGATATGAGTGGCTGAGAGGTTATTTGGTAAGTCACACCTTTAGCCACACCTACTTCCTGGCCTGACCACTTTGAAAATGCCGGAGCAGCCCCTGTTTAGTACACATAAACGTAACATCACAAAAACGCGCATGCGTATATGTGTCATAAAGGAACGAGAGACGCCAGTTTACCGCCAATTGTTGCATGTCTATGGCTGCTTTAGCTGCGGTTGTATCTCAGGGCCGTGGAATCAAGTTTTACAACACTACTTCCTATCACGGCCAGCATTTTAGCTGCTGTCTGGAGCGCACAACCCGTAGGACTCCAACTGCATCACCCTGATGTTGTCAGAATACTGAATGCTGGGAGCCTTCGGAGTGTTAAACTCCTTCAGCTTTCCTTCAGCTCTTGAAAAAGAGGACCTATTGGATAGGCTTGGCTCCAGGTTAGTAATATCAGTCAACAATTCTGATGACGTCGCCTTCGCTTACTGCTGCTAGTAGAACACTGAGAATCCATACAGCCGCTTGCAGTTAGGGAAAGTCCCGTCTTACCGCTCAGGGAAATTACCGTTTGACCGTAGCTCGTTAAATAGCTACACTTAATGACGAATTACCGCAAAATCTTGACGTAAAAAAAAAAAGGCATAAAATGTATTAGAGTGAATGAGAAAAGTGCCGTTCTCCACTTTCCATTCTCTAAACAGGCAGTTTTACTATTGGAAACACTATGGGATGATGAAGAAAAGGTATGTGTATGTTAAATGATTGTAGTGAGGTTCTATACAGTAGCTTAAAAAAATCCACTCTTTAAGTTGGAAGCACTGTATATACATGGAGGAACAGGCAACATAGCACAAGTAATGGAGCAGCATTGGCTAGTTAGTTACCTCTGTCCGGTGAAGCAGTCACATCCCTAGTCTCTGGTGAAGCCTCCTTATCAACATCTTTCTCATCAATGTCTCTAGGTTCTTCATCTCCCTCCAAGGTGAACTCCACCAGGTACTTGATGCACTGCTGGTGTGGAGTGTATACTGTATACTCATCTGACTACAAACACAAACAAACACACATACATACACAACACAATACCCTCTCTCAAGTCCTAACCTTGAAGAAAGAGTCTGTGACTTTAGAGGCTCCAACTCCTTTGACACTGTCATAGCCTTCAGGTGGAGAAGTCAACTCTTGCATCTTCTCTGTGTACTCCTAGAGGAACACCACACTATGTAAATATCCTTCTCCTGTGATCTACACTGGACTGTGCTAAACTTGTGTTATATACAGCATTAGAGTCATAAGGTCTTCATAATGTACTCTGACCTTGACATTGCCTAGAGCTACTTCATTCACGAGCATGAGTCGAGTTCTTCTTCCTGTCTTTCCCTGACTAGAATACTCGCAAGATAAACTGAAAAATATGAAATGAATAAATCATAATGGAAAAAGAAAGAAAGATATAATCACAAAAGATACTCATTTAATAAATACATGCATACCTGGAGGAGCCAGCAAAGTAGATGCCAGAGCCAAGCATGCCTGGGTCGCTCCTGGTACCTCCATGGTCATCCACTACAATCTTGGGCAGCAGAAGACCTCTACAAAGATAAGAAATATTTGAGCAAGGTGTGTAAAGTCATCAAAGACCTTATTGAGCTCTATAATGTGAGTAACAAAGAGTCATCTTGTAATTTATTCATGCACGCAAATCACACACACACATGCACACACATGCACACAAACACGTGCACACACACACTATCTATAGTTTCAGAGACTGCAGCCCCCCAATATCAAAACAATATCAACTCATTGACAAGCATCTTTATGAGTGCTATATTTTTAAGGTAAGTGAAAGTTTACAACCACTTGTGTTCCTCATAGAAAAAATTGACCATAAACTTTCGCTTTTCTAAAAAAAAAAAAAAAGCCCACATGAAAGGTCCACTGAGGGAAACTACTATATACACTAAGTTTCACTGTCACACACAAAGCTTTGAAGGATTGAGAGTTTGTACATGTAATGCTGTAGCTATTCAACTAAAGACTCACCTGGACAGGATTCCCACAAAGTTCTGTACTTGAGAGGAGTGGAAGAGGAGCTGTCTGTTGCCTATGTTGTGTGTGAAGTGACTGAGTTCTACTGGTCGACTAACACAGTAAACACCTCTCACATGGACGTCCTTGCTGCAGATTAGACTGAATACAAGGGAAAATAAATACTCACTGTACTCCACCCTTCTCTAATTAAGAGAAGTCTGTAAAACTGACTCACTGGTCTGCAGTTTCTAGCATGTGTTTCTCTACGTCCAAGAACTCCTCTGATTGTGGGTCCAAGCTGTCTATGTGGCAGCGCAGGGACCGGTACTTGGCTACTGGTCCACTCTGCATGGACCAGTTGGTGGCCTCGCTCACAGCCACCATGTCCCTCACTAGCTGACACAAGTCCTGTTTCTGACTGATCACCTTCATGCTGTTGATGGGGTTGCTCTGAGCGTTCTCCTTGGAGTGCGGCAGACACGAGTAGAACTCTGACGAGTGTTTACTGATATCAGACTCTGTGGAACACATTAGTCAGTGGAAATACATAACACATGATTCTGAAACTAGCATATGATTCTGAAACTAACGCATGATTCTGAAACTAACACATGATTATGAAACTAACGCATGATTCTGAAACTAACGCATGATTCTTAAACCAATGCATGATTGTAAAACTAACACATGATTCTGAAACTAATGCATGATTCTGAAACTAACACACAATTATGAAACTAATGAAGTGGAAATACTGACTAGCACATGATTCTGAACCTAACATGTGATTCTGAAACTAACACGTGATTTGAAATGAGACAAGGTAGCCTTAAATGCAGTTTAACTGTCCAATCTAATTTAAAATTGCAAACCAAGTGTTTCTTACTGAGGTTCTCGCTCGTCCCTTCCTGTATTAGCCTCTTGATAGTTAGCAAAGCTGCCTCTGCCTTGTCCACTTGGTCTGCCTTGATGGTTGCCACGGGAACAGAGAGCACACTTTCAAGCTGTCCGCTAGCCTCCTCCCACAGATACTCCACGAGTTTAAGAACATCAGGATTGACCTTTGACCCTTCAGACCCTGAAGTATGTGCCTCTGAGACCATCTAAGATGGCAACACAAGTTGCAAACAAACATGGATGAAACATTACAAGTATGTGCCATATCATTCACGATAACACAAATGCTTATGCTCCAGGTGGACCCTTTACCTTTTCCATGAGTGGAGATCCGATATTGAGTGTGGCAGGTGTGCTGTGTGAGTTGGTGAGGTTGTGAGGTGAAGAGGAGAAGTGTTGGTAGAGCTGTGAGTACACATACTCCACATCCACACCACTCCACACATGAGTACACATACTCCACATCCACACCACTCCACACATAGCGACACTCCCTCTTGCCACCAACAACAACCCTCTGTGGAAAACAGAAATAGAATAACAATTAATACATGAAAACATAATAACTGCTGTATAGTGAGGTTGCAAACAGAAATAGAATAACAATTAATACATGAAAACATAATAACTGCTGTATAGTGAGGTTGCAAACAGAAATAGAATAACAATTAATACATGAAAACATAATAACTGCTGTATAGTGAGGTTGCAAACAGAAATAGAATAACAATTAATACATGAAAACATAATAACTGCTGTATAGTGAGGTTGCAAACAGAAATAGAATAACAATTAATACATGAAAACATAATAACTGCTGTATAGTGAGGTTGCAAACTTAGTTACTGTTTACTATTTCCTCAACAAGATAGAATGCTTATGTTTTCAAGACCATCCTACAGCTCTTTTAATTTGCACTAATAATTAACTTCTTTCTTCTACCACCAAGTGCTGAATAACTAAGTTCAGGTGCCAGTGAGTAGTAAGTTCTCCATTTTCACCTGTTTTCCTTAACCTTTTAACCGTTGCGGCCGCATAAATGCGGCCACGGAAATCTATCATTATAAAAAATCATTAAAAATACAATATTAAAGCCATGCACGACATACGGTAATGAAAAGACGCCTAAAAGACTGCTCTTTCCGATTAATCAGTTAAAAATAACAAACTTAATTTACGGTGGACCCTTTACAGATTTTTCGAACCGTTCAATCAGAAGCTTATGGTTTCTTATTTTACAACCTTCGAGGCTACTGAGCTTCTGGAGAACGAAGGGACAGATAGTTAGCTACATGTGCAGCCATTTTACTGAGGTTAGAGCTGTAGAAATAAAGTAATGATGAGCCTCAGGGAAGCTTGTATAATGAAGCAGTACTAAGTCCAGTAGGAATGGAAGTCTACCTACTACAGGTATTAGTAGGAAGGGGTGATGAATCTGTAGTAGTAGAAAAGTGCTAGGAGTGTAAGAGCAGCAAGCAAGAGAAGGTTTGATCCAGTTTATTGGAATATTAGAAGTGATTGTCATACTCATTCTGTGTTGAAACCACTAATTTATCCGTATAAAGTTGGATTTTATTATTCTATAACCTTATTGTATACATTAAAATACTTTCAATTCACATATAAATACATATATGATTGAAAAAAAACAACAAAAAACGAGAATAGATTCTTTTGCATGAAAATTGGTTTAAAATTTCAAACAACAAAAGAATAACCACGTGTAAAACCTTGGTAGGGTTAACCAAATAATAATAGCTAGGGTATTCCCTGGGTCATTTGGGTTATACTTCTTAGAAGAAGCCATAACATGAGTGCTAGGGATACATTCCTCACCAGTTTCCTCTCCAGAGTCCCTGTGTGGGAGAAGACTCTGTATTGAGGAGCTTGAGTATCCTCACTCTCTGGGACTACATGAATCTCCAGACAAGCAAAGGAAGTCTTCTGTGTCCTGGAGTCTGTTTTCTGTAAAATGTTTTAATATAAAGTATTACATTTTTAATTACCTAGTAGCAACTAACTCCTAACCTGCAAGAAGGAATGTCTGGCAATGACATAGTTGTCTTCTGGAAATGAAGGAGCATCAGTCTGCTTATGGGGCCATACCCAAACCCTAAGTTAATTAACAAAAACAACAACAAAAACAACAACAACAACAAAAGAAAACACTGAGAAGCAGTCATGGTATAATCAAACATCCCGTCCAACGTAAAGTGGCACGAATAAAAATGGCAAGTACAGAAGAGGCTTGTGACTACATGAATCTGTTACAACTGTTGAAAAAAACACAAAAAACACAAAAACAGGTCGCCCTAAACTCCATCCATTTACGTAAAAGGTCCAACACGAACTCACATACACACACCCTAAACTCCACCCACTTATGTAAAAGGTCCAACCTAAACACACATTCACAACACACTCAACACATGAGTAAGGTATGTATAGCCTCTATTAGGCAAATTATAATTTGACGTCATCTTTTTTACTATGTAAGTTATGTAGTTATTTCTCCACTTTAGAGTCAGTTTAATGGAGCCTACTTGCATGTGTAAGCCTCATAAGATTCATTACCAATATATTATATATATAATAATATATCTCGTGAAAATAAATTAGCCTGCTCTTAAAATAGTTCGTCATATCACACTCTGACTCATGTAATAAGTACTATTATACATGTATAGGTTCATTTAGATAATCTTCCATACCCCACATAGCTGTTCTTACTTGAGTTGGTTCATATTGATGGTAGACTTGGGTTTCTTCATCCTCTTGCTAGCATTGGCCTTGTCTTGTGTAGATGCTGACAAACAAAAAATTAATTTATTTAAGTGATACACATTGTACTTCTCACTTAGCTGTACATGCAGGTGTATACTAGCTTCTTTCAACAGCTATATTTTATTCCTCCTCCTCACCCCACGCACACAAAATCATAAAAACAATTTTTTTAAATATTCTTGGGAAACAAACTTACATGTATGTACATGCGACCACACAGATCGACCACAAATACTGATGGATTGTCACACATAAGTGCATATTGAGCATACCTATAATTTTGCCCGAGTTGAACTCCTTGGCGGCTGTCTTCCCCACCACAACGTACGGGTCTACCTCCACCAGTTTGCCAGCCTCTACACACTTGTGGATGAATTCTGTAGAGACGACAGGAATGCCCCACTTCTGGGCCATGCGACTCTTGTAAGAATCCTGGGCCTTCTCTGCATTGTTCACCACTAAATATGTTGTCTAAACAACAACAACAACAACAACAACAACAACTATGACTTCTTTGCATTTGTTCACCATTAAATATGTTGACTATAACTGCTTAACTATATTGTTCATCACTAAATATGTAGTTTACAACAACAACCATGACCACAACAATACAAAAAAAAACAAAAAAAAACTAATTACAGCAACCACAACAACTAATGGAATTGTACCAATGATATTCTGATACCTTGCTGGTGATAATGAAAGATACTATTCCTCCATTGTCAGTAACCTTCTTTTTGAGCGCTACCTTCCCCTTAAACCGGGCAGAGGAGTCCAGTTCTAAGGTGATCTGGCAACCCTTAAACATTTCAGTTGGAGCATACGATAAAACCCAGGGGTTTAGAGTTGCAAGGATTTAGAGTTGAGAGAGGGGGACGATTCCGCCCACAAAAGCCCGACCAATGGCCACTTAGCTGCAGGTTAGGTGGGGTTAATCCCAGGCCGGAATTCCTACACATTGGTAAAGGGGTTCTGGGTTTTGGTGGCCCAGCATCACGTGGGAGCACAGAGCGGGTGCGCATTAGTCAGTCAGTCAGTGCACGTGGAGATAACACTTACACCACTATAGCAGACTGCCTGATTATTTCTGCGACTGGTCCATGGCTACCAACAACGTAGACAGTGGGGGTGGTGGTAGTTCAAGTGAAGAGCCAGGACAGCCTGGGCGCAGAGCTATCCCCGAGGAGGTGTTGGATTGCATTAGGGCGGTGGTTTCCGAACTCCTAGACCAGCAGCGGCAACTGGTTAGCACTGGAAGTGGTAGCAGCAATGCTACGGGGACTGCCCCAGCTATGCCTACCCCCTCTGGACTGCCCCCTTTAGACACGGTGGCTGCTGGTAACCTTGGGGAGAGTTCCAGTACTCGAGCAGGGGCAGCTGAAACTCCCAATGGTATGTGTAGTCTGTAGCTTGTAGCTTAAGTAGTATGACCACGATAAGGTCTTAATTGTTAATAATAATAATAACTGCTGGGGACTACCCTTACCCCACATGTGAGTGGTGTGACCCTTACAGCTTGCTGGCTACTTAGTAAAGGGTACTCCTAGCAGTGGTGGGTGGTGAGACCCTCACCTGGATTAGTAAGTGGTGTGACCCTTACTCCCTTACCATGTGCAGCCGAAGTGATTGCTACCTCTAGTAGGGTTGGGGAGTAGTATGTGGTGTTAGTGTAATGTACACAGGGTGGTATAAGTGTCTGAATAGTAGCGGCCAGAGGGTGACCCTACCAAGGTAGGGCAATGTTGGTGGAGTGTAATGTTTGGGGGGAGAAGTTAGTACCTAAATAGTGCTTGGTAAGTGGTGCGACCCTTACCTCGAGTTGGAGCAATGCTCATAGGCAAGCAGACATGATCTAATAGCGATTGTCGAGCGGTGTGACCCTTATATTGTGTTAGTGAATTATACTTGGTGTGTAGATCGTATCATAGCAGGTGTTGGTAGTGGTGAGACCCTACCTCGAGCAGTGGCTCTTTCTCTATTGGGAGTGACCAATAGGTTGCTGAGTAGGTGAGATGAGCACTGCAGTAGGTGGAGAGACCCCTACTTTGCACTGTGGTACTAGGTGGGATCCTAGTCAGAGAGCTGCAATGGTGCTCCCCTCTCTGCTGTCAGTGGGCAGTGATATGTGTGGTCCGTGTTAAAGTGTGGTGTATACCGCATCCATAGGATCAAGGCTCGGGGAGTTTGATGTCCGTCGGGTGAGGGATCTCGGCCTCCCCACGATTGCTACTGCTCCTGGGTTGGCAGAACCTGTGGCAGCAAAACCGACGAAGGCGACTGCCACACCGTCCGAGCCAGCTACCACCAAGTTTCAGCTGGGTGAGACCCTCCCGGTGGTGCCAGCCAGAATTGTCCGCCGAATCCTCAAGGGGGACTTTGTCGATATGGCGGAGTTGACGGAGGAAAACTTGGAAGTAGAACTCTGTCGCTCGCTTGATGGGGAAGACAGTAAGCCAGTGCCAGCCCACAAGCTACGACCGGTAGGAGATTTGATGGGATGGGTGAGGGCCTTTTGCCAATTTGCGGGCATCGTCGTCCAATCCCATCCTGGCAAAGCTGTGGACTTATGGGCATACCTTGCCATAGTCCTATCCGGTGGGGAAAAGGGAGACTGGTGGCGTGCATACGACTCTCGCTTCCGGCAGCAGGTGCCTTCGCTGGGAAAAGCGGAGTTTGGGCGCCTGGACCAGGCATTGTACACCAGGTGCCTCTTGTCCGCTAGTTCCAGTGGGGCACAGAAGGCCACCCAGAGTCCCTCCACAGATAGTGGATCCGCCCCAAAACCGAAGAGGCGGCGTGTCACAGCATGCTTTGCATGGAACGACGGGCGAGCATGTGTCGCCATCCCGTGCCGTTTCCAACACATCTGTTCCCGTTGTGGCGGGGACCACAAGAAGTCGGCGTGTCCTCCTACAGGGGAAGGGAGGAATCCTGCCCAGTAGAGGGCGTGCCCAGGACACTATGGGCTAGATTCATTGAATGTTTAGTCCATTTCACTCATGTTACACTCTATTTATCCATCGATTCTATCACCAGTAATGATCACTTCCATGCCATATTTATGTATTTGGGGCTCGTGCGGTAGATAGCAGGGGTGGGTAGGGTAGGATGGCAGCAGGGTAGGACTGGGTAAGATAGCAAAGGGAAGGGATAGGGTAGTTACACGAGGGATAGTACAGTGCCAGGAAAGGGAGTGGTTAGGTAATAAAAGGGTGATTGGGTATCAGAATGGGTCTGTGTGGTACTAAGGTCACGACGAGTGGATAAGTTCCAGACATATCATTCGTCTTTGTGGGCCTCCGGTGCTGGCCAATACCCCTGTCCTGATGGAGTTCCAGGACATGGGCACGGGTAACAGTATGCTCCTGTTCCGATGGTGTTCCAGGACACGGGCCATGAAGGACGGCCGGGCCTCCTTCCTTGTAAGGGGACGTAGGGTTTATAGCAGTGTGGCCCACTTGCTGTACCCAGTTATTGTGATTATGTGTGTGTGTGGTCTAGGGGGACCACCGTACGCTTACACAGCAGATCTGTTGACCCTGGCCAGCAGAAGAGCTGTCTGCCCTCTCCCTTCGGTAAGGGGATGGAGCCATATTAAGTGCCCCATGGTGCCCGAGCTATGGGAGGAGTGCTTGGCAAGCCACCCAGACAGGGCATATGTGGACTACCTGGTACGGGGTCTCCAAGAAGGCTTCCGGATCGGCTTCCGGCATGGGTCAGCGTCATGCCACAGTGCATCAACCAACATGCAGTCAGCTGACGTGCACCCTGTAGTCATTAGCAACTTCCTCAGATCGGAAGTAGCAGCTGGTAGGGTGCTGGGCCCAGTGGAGCCTGACGTTGCTGCACAGGTGCAGGTGAACAGGTTTGGCCTTGTCCCTTGTTTATGGGTTGTAAATCCACAAACAGGTTTGGTTTATTTCAATTGTGAAGGACCACCCTGATAGCAGGGCTGTACATAAGACTATGCACAGTTATTGAAAGTATGCAGGTCTCTCAACTGCCGTGCAAGTAAAAGAGCAGGAGGGACACTCAGTACACACACAGATTAGATAGCCTAGTCAGCTAGCCAAGCAGATTCACATAGATTCAATTTCAAAAGCAACTATTCAAAAACTTCAAACATGTGACAGAATGTAATGAATTCTAAAAAACGCACACTAGTGTGCATGTATTAGAAATTAATGTTTGTTATGGTAATGAATAAGTAATGATAAGTTGTATAGTATGACAATCAATGCGTTTGTTTGGTGGACCCAAACATACTGGGGCCGCCAGGGGCAACTATGTCAATATTGTTTGTAAATGAAAGTGTTAATTATTCTCACTTGACTTTTCCTCTTCATTCTTTGCTTGTTCTTCATCCAACTGAAATGGGATGAGTAGGTGAATCGCTCTTTTATAGCTCTTTCGTTTGTAAAGTAGGTCAACAGTTCTCACTAACCCATCTCGACCAGGATAGACTTTAGTTATTCTTCCAAGGGGCCATCTTGCTCCATTAGACAAAGTGATATCTTTGATAAACACGATATCATTTACTTTCACATTGTTTCTTTTCCGAGTCCATTTGCTCCTTGCTTGAAGGGATTGTAGGTAGTTGCCTTTCCATGCGGTTTCCAACTCCTGCACTAGCCTTTGTGTCAACTGCCATCTTCTGAGATATGCTAATTTTGCTGTTGAAGCTACTGGAGTGGGTGGAGCTTTGAGTGGCCTGAACACCAGGAAGTGCCCAGGTGTGAGGACTAACCCTTCTTCTACTTCAACTGAGTCCAATGGTGCCAAGGGCCTAGAATTCAATATTGCTTCGACTTCACTAACCACATTCAGGATTTCATCTAGTCTTAGTGGGTGTGGTTGCACAATCTTCTTTATCTGCCTCTTCATGCTTTTTACCCCAGCCTCCCAAAGCCCGCCAAAGTGTGGAGCTCTGGGAGGACTGAAGTGCCATTTCAGCCCAGTTTCAGATGATACCAAGGATAACTTGTGCTGTGACTTATTCAGCATAGATTGTATCTTGTCTAGTTCAGCCTTTGCCCCGATAAAGTTGCTGCCATTGTCACTGTAGATTGATGCTGGCATCCCTCTTTTGTTAGCAAATCTCCTAAGGGCAGCTATGAAGTCTTCTGTTGAGAGATTTTTACAGACCTCAATGTGAATTGCCCGGGTGCTCATGCAAACAAAAAGACAAAGATAACTCTTGATCAGGACAGGCTTTCTCACTGCTCCCTCCCTAAGAGTGATAGGGCCTGCAAAGTCAATGCCACAGGTTTGAAAGGGTGGAGCTAGCACTGTTCTTGCTGCCGGTAAGTAGCCCAACTGCTGTTGTAATGGAACAGCATTAGTTCTCAGACAGCTAGCACACTGCCTGCTAATCAGCTTCAGTTGTTTCTTAATACCCACAATATAGAACTTGTAACCGATAATGCTGATTAATGCTGACACCCCAGCATGTGAGTGCAGCTTGTGTTGCGTTAGCAACATGAGTCTGGTTAACTTGTTTTTACCAGAAAGGGGAATCAGCTCTCTTTCATTTACTCTTCCCTTCGCAACTAGGGTGTTACTTGAGTGTGAGTCAACTTTTAACTTAGCGTTGGTAGGCTTTAGACTAACCACTAGGCCACCAAGGGAATGACCTTTGGGTAGTAACTTGTTGTTTTCTAATGCCTGGAACACTTCAGGAAAGCTGACCTGCTGCTGCACAGTAATAAGTGCCGCTTCGGCTGCTTTAATGTCATCAGCAGTGAGCACTAATTGGGGTGGCAATACATTTTTCTTCCTGCAACATCTACCAAATCTTAATGCCCATGCAATAACTCTGCACAACTTGATGTAGCTAGAAAATTTGTGCCACACCTCCCAATCCATGTCAAATGGACTTGTTGCTATGGCTACCATGACTGTAGCTTTCATGCCTCGTAAAACCGAGTCAGAATCATGATCAATGTTACCAGGTTGTTTAGGCCACGCTCCACTACTCAACCACTTAGGGCCATGCCACCAGATATGGGACTCGACAAGAGAGTTAGCAGATACTCCTCTGCTGGGCAAATCAGCCGGATTGTCACTTGAATTAACATGTCTCCACTGCACCTCAGGTAGCTTTTCTCTTATTTGAGCTACCCTATTTGAGACAAAAACTTTAAGCTTGAACAAAGGCTTTTCCAACCAACTCAAGACTATCATAGAATCAGTCCATGCATTCACATCTTTTAATGGAATTTTAAGTACCATGGCAACATGAGCAAGTAAATCAGCTGCCATTTTTGCTGCAACCAGTTCCATCTCTGGAAGTGACCTTGTTTTTAGAGGGGACACTCTCGCTTTTGAGCATAGCAGTGAGGTGGCTACAGTTTTATCTTCATGTACAACCCTTATGTAAATTGCTGCCCCGTAAGCCTTAGTGCTGCTGTCAGCAAAGCCATGCAGGGAAACCTCCTTTACAGGTTTGGTATTCAGGCCAATGTACCTATCAATGGAATGTTCCTTAATAGTGATTAATTGTTTGACCCAATCATGCCACGCTTGAGCTAAGTCTAAGGGAATGTCATTGTCCCATGAAACATTTCTCAACCATAGCTCTTGAAGGAGCAACTTTCCCAGAATTACAAATGGTGAAACCAGACCCAGCACATCATACACCTTGGCTACACCCCTGGCCACACCCCTTTTAGTTACTACACCTTCATTCAGTGAGGGAGTGGCTACAAAGAATGAGTCCATCTTGGTGTCCCAGTGCACACCAAGGGTTTTCAGGGCATCACTTTTCATCAGCTCTTTTCTGTCATCTTTTTCCAGCAGATCTGGTGGAATCTTTTCCAGGACATTATCAGAAGAGGCTCTCCATTTTCTGAGCGTCATTCCACACAGGTTGAGCAGCTGACACAAGGATTCCCTGAGTTTGTCTGCTTCTTCTACTGTGTCCACACTGGCCAGGTAGTCATCCACATAGAAGTTTGCCAGAATAGCTTCACTTGCTTCAGGATACTGTGTTGCATTCAGTTTGGCATGGTGTCGTATGACGCTGGTAGCCACAAATGGAGATGGTCTCACCCCAAATGTCAACCTCTTCATCCTAGCCTGAAGAAGTTCACCATTTTTGGCTCTAATGAACAGCCTGTGGTAGTCTTTGTCCTCATCTTGGAGCCACACCTCCCTATACATCTTGGATATATCAGCCGCTATTGCTACAGGTTTAACTCTAAATTTCAACAGAATATCCAAAATAAGAGGGTATAGATTAGGACCAACCAAGTATATGTCATTGAGTGCCTTGCCATTGCTACTTTTGGCCGAGGCATCAAATACCGGCCTTACTTTAGTAGAGGTAGAACTAGTTTTTACCACTCCTTTGACTGGAAGGTAGTATTTGGCATTCTTCTCTTTATTGTCAGAAACCACCTCAGCATGACCCATCTCCAGATAACCTGCCATCTCAGCATTGAAAGACTCCAGCTGTCCCATTCTCAGCATTCTCCTCTCATTGGAAAGAAACCTTGACTTGGCCATCTTCTCAGAGGAACCTAACTGGGGAGGATCAGAAACTTTAGGCAATTGACATGAGTACCTACCATCTGACTCCTGTCTGATTGTGTCTTCAAATTGTGCGACTGCTGACTTCTCTTCATCCGTCATTGATGATGCTGTTGGCACCTGCTCTAGCTCGTACATTGCATTGAAAAGCTTGATGTCTTCACTGATCTCGACTTTCATTGTTGTGACTTCACCACTTTGCTGTTTTGATGGTCCTGACACAGTCCAGCCAAAGATAGTATTCACCGCTGTCATCCTTGCTTCGGCAGAGAACCTTTTGTCACCATCCACCCACACCAGAGGCAGGTCGTTCGTCCCGATGATGAGATCGATTTGCCCACCAAACTCAGGATCTGCTAATGGAAGTCCTTCGAGTAGTTCATGTTTGGCAACTTGTCCTGGATTCTCTGGAGGAGAAGCAGCAGGTAGAGTAGGTGCAATTGCCACACCTATTGGAATGTCCACTTCTGAAGGTTGAACGGTAGAAAGAGTCACAGTGGTCCAATGTTTGAGTTTGCTCTCAGACACTGTACCTCTCATTATCAAGTCAATGGGCTGTCTTTGAGGCTGTAGGAAGCTCGCCACCTTTTCTGACATGATGGAATGGGTAGCACAGCTGTCCATTGCTGCCCTTGCTGTTAGCTTCCTACCCTGGTGACGAACTGTCACTAAGGCAGTGTGAATGAAGCCACATCCCAAAGTTGGCTCAGCTGCCTTTTCTTCTGGAGGCTTGTTGCTGGCATCTGATTTGCCTGCTGAAACCAAATCTGTTGCTGAGGGCTTCTTGTCTTCATCCTTGTGAAGTAGGATGTTGTGTTTCTCTCCACAGACTCTACACAAGTATCTTGAGGTGCAATCAGCGACTTGATGGGAAGGGTGGAGGCAGTTGCTGCACATCTTATTTTTACTAACAACACTCCACTTTTGCGCAGTGGTGCTTTCCTTGAACTTCTTACACCGGTGGAGAGGATGTACTGTCTCCTTGCAGACTACGCACATCTTCTTGATGAGTTTCTCTTCCTTCTTGGGAGAGTCAGGTTGTTTCTTTGCTCCTTGGGCAGCTGGTTGTAAGGCAGCTGCTTGTGGAGTTGGTACGGTGCTGAACTTCTGGTATGACTTGTAATTGCCAGTACTTCTTGTTTTCCTTGGCAAGTTGTGAGCCAAAGGAGTGACGAAGTCAACCAGTTTCTTGAGAGAAGGAAGCTCGTCTTCTGATCCTAGATGTTTGGACCACTCTGTTTGCAGTTCAGTGTCGAAATCCTTCACTACCAGAGCTACTGCAAAAAGATCAATGTTTTTACCTCCCATCTTGTCCATGTCTGTCAGCACACGTTTTGCCCTGTCCAGTATCATCCTCATAGATTCCCTGGAGCAGTCATATCTCTCCTTTTTTACCAGTTCTTCTACCAGGTAAGGATAGATAATGGTCTTCCTCCCATATGTGAGCTTCAGTTGCTCAAGAGCTTCATCATAGCCTCCACAACAGGCATTAAGAACCAGTTTCTTCGACTCCGCATCTTCCATCGCATCCGCTAGAATGCTGATCTTGTCAGCTTCAGGGTAGAAGTCCTTGTGGAGCTCCATAATTGCCTCAAAGCGCTCACAGAAATGGTGAAATTCCTTCGGATTTCCGTTGAAGGTAGGCGGCTTGATTTGGTAAGGTGGAGGCATAGACCTAGGTGCTGTTGGCTTTGGTACTGGTGCTGCTTCCTTGGATGGTGCTGGTGTAGCAAACAACTTCACACTCAGCTGCTCCAACATTGTCTGTGCTTTCTTCAGCTGCCCTCCAATGTATGGGTGGGCTGCATATGGGGAGAGATCTTTGACCAGTGTTCTGAGCTCTTGTTTCAGCCTATTGCCATCAGTAACAAAGGTTGGAGACTCAATGGCACTCTCTCTTAGCCATGATGCAGCATCCCTTTGCACGTCAAGGTCTGCCAGATAGAGGTTGCTAAGCACTAGACCTTCCTCCAGCTTTTCCAGCTCTCCATCGTAGGTTGCTTCCACTGCTTCTTGTCCGTCTTCTTCTCCATGGATCTCATCTTCTGATTTCCTTTCCGTTCTCATTTGATCGATCAGAGCTTGGTGGGCTAGCTGATGTGCTTCCATGTCAGCTTTGACCACTTCAATCTTAGCCCCAAGTTCACGTGGCTTGATTGCTGCCAAGTTGTCACTACAGAACTTTAAGGCATTCTTTATTGCCTTTGTTGTTTTCGTCCGGCAGATTGAACTTTTATTCTTGAGCTTTGCAATTTCCGCCATCTTGTCTTCTTTACTTCCTTTGTTTGTTGTCCAAGAGTTAGAGAGTTTTGGATTGACAGAGATCCCTCACGAAAGGAGCTCTCCTTCTTGAGGAAGTTTGTTTCTTCTTTCGCCTTCGATAATTCAAACTTAAACACTGATTCACTTCTCACCTTCCAGTTACCTAATCCGGCTCGAAGGACCAATGTTTATGGGTTGTAAATCCACAAACAGGTTTGGTTTATTTCAATTGTGAAGGACCACCCTGATAGCAGGGCTGTACATAAGACTATGCACAGTTATTGAAAGTATGCAGGTCTCTCAACTGCCGTGCAAGTAAAAGAGCAGGAGGGACACTCAGTACACACACAGATTAGATAGCCTAGTCAGCTAGCCAAGCAGATTCACATAGATTCAATTTCAAAAGCAACTATTCAAAAACTATTCAAACATGTGACAGAATGTAATGAATTCTAAAAAACGCACACTAGTGTGCATGTATTAGAAATTAATGTTTGTTATGGTAATGAATAAGTAATGATAAGTTGTATAGTATGACAATCAATGCGTTT